>ERZ813253.25-NODE-25-length-70358-cov-5.413706_pt1 | contig 70358 bp, 83 predicted proteins | sample MGYA00520893_ERZ813253 | MGnify/ENA primary metagenome ERZ813253 (study PRJEB31669, sample SAMD00080414) | marine metagenome | biome: oceanic hadal pelagic zone biome; feature: marine hadalpelagic zone; material: sea water | place: Pacific Ocean:Izu-Bonin Trench...
TTTGACTCCATATCTCATTACCGTCTTTTGCTACCACGACTTGATGATCAACGTGAATTACAGGTAAAACTGGTGAAAATGAGAGCGTAACCTTATCACCTACAGTATAGTGTAGGTTCAAGTTATCACCATTCTTCATTTCTGCTTGAACAGTTACAATGCTTGTAATCAAAAATAGGGAGACAGCGGTAAATATCAACAGTAGATTTGCCGAATTAGATATCAATATTATAATATCTTTGATGATCCTTAAAAAGAAATATTCCATAAAGAAAAAAAATCAACGCCAGTTTGAAATTACTCGGAATAGTGATAAATTAGTCAAGTTTTAATCTTTTACAAATGCAATTTTCAAAAATCATTCTTTCGTTCTTCGTTTTAGGAATCCAGTACATAATCAAAGTGGGAGTAATCAAAGTTAGTTAGAAAGAGAATATGGATCATGGTACAAACAAGAAAAGCAAGAAAAAATGATGTTAAATCCATCATTAAATTACTAATAGAGCTTGGTCGACCTATTCCAAAGAAAAATGAAACAAGACATTTTTCGAATGTGGTCAACCATTACATAACTGATTCTGACAAATCCATGTTTGTAGCTCTTGATGATTCAAAGATAGTTGGCATGGTTTCTATAATATTTCTGCCAAGACTAAATCAAAATAGAGAAGAAGCATGGATCCCAGATCTTATCATTAATAAAAAATACCAAAAACATGGAATTGGGACTTCACTTTTAAAAAAATGTCTTGGCATCGCAGAGAAAAAGAATTGTTTTCGTATTAGACTGGAGTCAGGATTATCAAGAAAAGCTACTCACAAGTTTTACAAAAATCTCAAAATCAAACCTTTTGCATTATCGTTTGAAAAGAGAATCTAGCTAAGTAGAACAAATGCGTCGGTGCTAACAATTTAAGCTTAATCAAACCCTGCTAATTTTTTGTTAAACGTTAATAATCCACAAATAATGTTTGGCTGACATGGGCCGATGGTCTAGTTGGTTAGGATACTGCCTCGACACGGCAGTGGTCGAGAGTTCGAATCTCTCTCGGCCCATTTATTTTACATACATTAAATTTAATTAAAAACTAAATTGAGCTATCAAACTGTATATCAATTACCTGCCAAGCAGTCTCAATAGTATACTGTCCAATTACCCTATAACCAAGGCTTTCTCCTGCAGCAATTGCTTCGTAGATATCTTTATTGTTATCAGTTAGATTAATTGTTATTTCACCTGGTAATGATACCTGTAATCCAGAAGTTAGCAGAACTCTTCCTGTCATTGGAATGTCCGAAACAGAGTATGAAGAGCTTCCTAATGATAGTCCATTAGCAAAAAGCTCATAAGAGATTTCTGGAACAGTAACTGTTCTCTCACCATTATTTGTTATACCAAAAATAACTTTCAAAAATATACGGTTCTCAATACTATCTATTTCTACAACATCAACAGAAAGCAGTTCAAGTTTCGATTTTTCTAATTCTGGAAAGTCTAAAGTGGAATAATATACCATGCCTCCCAAGAATGCAAACAACCCTCCTATTGCAACATACAGGATCATTTTCGTAGGTTTTATGAACAAGTCATTTTTTCATTTTTCATACAACTAAAAAACCTTGTCAGAATTCAAATGGCTAATATTTGAATAAAAAAAGGAATTTTTATGGCAATTGAGCAGGTTATAATTACTTGGGCTCATCTCGTTAGCGCATCAATTTGGGTAGGAGGAGCAATATTTCTTGGCGTTGTCTTGGCTCCTCTTTTGAAAAGAATGCCGTTTTCCACTGAAGAAAGATTAGAGTTAATGATCAAGACAGGCCGACGATTTAACAAAATAGCTCTCCCCTCGCTTGTAATTTTGATTGTTACAGGAATTTATAATTCTCATTTGGTGCTCCAGTCCCCCGAAATATTATTCTCAAGCAGCTACGGGGCATTTCTGATAACCAAAATCATTCTTGTTATTGCCTTGATTGTTACTTTTTCTGTACACATTCGAGTCTTCAGCAGGGATGTAGAGAAAAAAATAACGGAAAGGCAAATTGCTGACAATGAATTACGAAAACTTAACAGAAAAGGCATGATCTTGGGGGAAGCTACGGTTGTAATCTCTGTAGCCATATTGTTTTTTGCTGCCTTGCTTGATGCGGGAATTTAAACATATTTTTTAAAGACACTTCAAAGTTAGTTTCATGGACGGACTTTTGATTGGAAGGTTTCAGCCATTTCACTTAGGACATCTTGATGCCATACTGTTTGGATTGTCAAGGACAGAAAATTTGTTCATTGGAATTGGCAGTTCAAACAGGTCTAACGAAAAGAAAAATCCTTTTTCTGCTCAGGAAAGAAGGGAGATGATTATTTCATCCATTGAACCTTCAATGATTGATCGTATCAAAATTTTTGACATACCTGATGTTGATGACCATGAAAAATGGACTTTTGAGATTGATCAAATCGTGCCAAAATACGACATTGTTTTTACAAATGACGAGTTTACTAAAACCTTGTTTGAAAAACGTCAGCTCAACGTCGTTCCAGTTATACTGAAGGATCGCGAAAAATTTTCAGGAACAAACATACGCCAACTAATTGCAGACGATAAAAACTGGCAGGATTTGGTTCCGCAAGGAACGCGAAAAGTACTGGATAAGCTAAACGCTAAAGAGCGTCTAAAAAATCTGTAGTTATAAATAAAGCCAGTAGCCAGTCGGTTAGGAAGCTATTTGGAATATCTAGTAATGTTGCCAGGACCGACAAATGTTCCTGCAAGAGTTATGCGCGCGATGCATGTACCAATAATCAATCACAGAAGTGATGATTTTGTAGAGCTGTATGAGGACTGTGTTGAAAAAACAAAAAAGGTGTTCATGACAGAAGGTGAGGCAGTGTGTCTATCTTCATCTGGAACTGGTGCAGTAGAGGCCAGCGTTGTCAACCTTATAAAAAAGGGAGACAAGGTAATCATTCCGGTAAACGGTGAGTTTAGCAGCAGGCTGTCACAAATGTTAGAGTGGGCTGGTGCTAGCGTCATAAAACTTGAAACACAGCCTGGTGAAAACGCTAGCTTTGAAACTGTAAAAGAGGCGTTCGATAATAACAAAGATGTCAAGGCATTCTATTGTGTGTGGAACGAAACATCTACTGGAACAATGATAAATTATCTTGACAAGGTAAAGGACCTTACTTCTAGAAATGATTCCTATTATGTTGTAGATGGTGTTTCAATAGTTGGCGGCGAAGAGCTTAAGGTAGACAAGTGGGGCATTGACATCGCAACGACTGGCTCGCAAAAGGCATTTGCTGCACCACCTGGAATATCACCCATTGTTGTTAATGAAAGAACCAAAAAATACATGATTGAAAACCCTCCCCACACAATGTACTTCAACCTACCACGTTATTTCAAATATTACGAAGAGTCAAAACACACTCCATTCACTCCTGCACTGCCATTGCTTTATGCTTACAGAGAGGCATTGAACATGATTTTAGAAGAGGGACTGGACAACAGAATTAAAAGACATAGAACATGTTCTGACGCTCTGTATTCAGGTTTGAGTGCAATAGGACTGACACCGTTTGCAAAAGAGGATTCTCGCTCTACAGTAGTTATTGCATTAAACTATCTTGAAGGTCTAGAGGACAAAACATTCCGAGACACCCTAGCGCAGAAATTCCGAGTTCTTGTAGCTGGTGGGTTTGGAAACTTGAAGGGAAAAGTTTTCCGAGTTGGCTGTATGGGAGAGGTTCAACGATATCATGTCATGAGAACAATTTCTTCCATTGCATCCACATTAGATATGATGGGTTACGATGTTGATGCAAAAGCTGGTCTTAAAATTGCAGAAGAAAAATTAAAAGATCTCTAACCCACGTTAACTTATATAAGGAAATTCAAAAACGCAGTATACATTGGCTTTCAGCAAAGGATCATTAATTTTGGTTGATTACACTTCCAAAGTAAAAGATACAGGAGAAGTTTTCGAAACAACCATTGAGGAAGAGGCAAAAAAACATTCTTTTTATGATCCTAGCGTAAAATATCAGCCAAAACTTGTTTCGGTCGGAGAATCGTGGGTAATCAAGGGATTTGATGAAGCATTAGAAAAAACTTCTGTGGGCGATAAAAAAACCATAGAGATCACATCAGACAAAGGATTTGGAGAAAGGGACACAGGCAAAGTTAGAATGATTCCACTACGCAAGCTTGGAGAAGACGCAGAAAAGGTTTCAATTGGCGATACAGTTGAAGTTGGCAACAAGAAGGGGATTGTGAGGTTTATTGGATCAGGTCGAGTTCAGATAGACTATAACCATAGGTTTGCGGGCAAAACCGTTCTTTATGACATCAACGTCTTAAAGGAATTAAAAACAGACGACGAAAAAACATCGGGAATTTTAAAAAGATATCTTCCAGTAAAAGACGACAAAATTTTGTTCAAAAAAACTGGAAAGACGCTAGACATTACTATGCCAGAAGAGATGTTTCGCGCTGACGGCTTGTATGCGATTAAACACTTTGTTCAAACTGATGTTTTCAAGTTTCTTCCTACCTTGGAAAAGGTAAACTTTATTGAAACATATGCAAAACAGCAAACAAAACCCCAAGAAAAAACTACCAAGAAAAAAACAGAACCAAAAACCAAAACAAAGAAAGCTAAAGCACCTTAGTGCTTTTAGCAAGCGAAATCGCTTTCTCTTCAGTCATATTAACTTCCTTCAGTATGGTATATCTTTCCGGCCTTAATGACTGCGCAATGGTTAGCGCCTTTGCAAGAACTTCAGACTCCAATCCTATCTCTTTTGCAGTAGTGGGGGCACCTACATTCCTTAGCGCCTTTGCAATTTGCTTCCAATCCTGTCCCTGCAGTTTTGAGATCAATATGGTACCAATTCCACATTTTTCTCCATGAAGACCAACTCCAGGCTCCAATTTGTCAACGGCGTGGGAGAACAAATGTTCTGCACCCGAACATGGTCTGCTACTGCCAGCTATGCATGACGCAACTCCAGCACTAATTAGCGCCTCTACAATCTCTCTAACTTGCAGACCTTTTTTTGAAAAACGCGCAGAATTTTTTATCAAAAATTTTGCACTCATCAACGCCAATTCAGCAGAATATCTTCCATAATATTCACCGGTCTTATCCCTGCCGAGCTGCCAGTCTCGCACCGCTGTAATTTTTGCTATGAGATCTCCGCAACCGCTTGCAAGCAGTTTTTTTGGCGCTTTTTTTATAATGTCTACATCCACAAAAACTCCAAGCGGCGCAGTAGCAACTAGTGAATGTGGTTTATCACCCTTAACCGATACAAATGGACTAGCTATACCGTCATGTGAGGCAGATGTTGGGACACTAACAAACGGCTTGTTGAGATTAAATCCAATCAGCTTGGCGATGTCTACAGAACGCCCACCACCAATTCCAATAACCAGTTCGCTTTTGCTTTGGCGCACTTTTTTTTCAATATCTTGTATTGTTTTTTGGTCATTAGTTTTAGCCAAATACCAGAAGCCCGAAATTTTAGATGCACGAAGAGATGCTTCAATTTTCTTTTGAACTATTTTTTTAACATTGCTTCCCGAAATCAGGGAAACCTTTTTTGTTTTTTTTAGCGAGTTTAGAAAATTTCCAATATCACCAATGTTTTTTTCTCCGACAACAATTTGGCGGGGCAGTTCCATTGTATGTGACGGCATACTTTTTTTCCCTTTCAAGTGCTTATTATTTGCCTCACAAAAGTTATTTAAAGGGTAAAATTAATCTGAAAATATCTCAAACGAGGTATATTCTATGACTACGAATATTGATGAAAAAATATTACACGGTACAACCACAGTAGGAATAAAGGCATCAGATGGTGTCGTACTTTGTGCTGATATGAGGGCAAGCGCTGGATATTTTATTGCCAATAACAATACTATGAAGATACAAAAGATCTACGACCACGTTGGGCTAACATTAGCTGGTGGGGTTGCTGATGCACAAAATCTGACAGACATTTTGAGATATCATGCAAACATACACGCCGTTCAAAAAAATGAAAACATTCCGATAAGATCACTGGCAAGGCTCTGTTCTCTTGTCTTTCATCAAAACAGAGGCTATCCGTTTATTGCCGACATCTTGCTTGGTGGCTATGATCAAGACGGACCGCAATTGTTTAATATAGACATGTTCGGCTCTGTAGAAAAAAAATCCTATGTAACAACTGGGAGCGGTTCACCTGTTGCATATGGTGTTTTGGAAGACGAGTACCGTGATGATCTTACTCTTGAAGATGCAAAAGGCATTGCTCTTCGTGCAGTGAAGGCTGCTATTGTAAGAAACATTGGAACCGGTGATGGAATCAACATTGCAGCAATTGATAAAAACGGATTCCAACTTTTGACAAAGGAACAAAAAAAATCTATAATTCCACTTTAGTGATTTAATGCAAAAAAAGCAACAGCAGGAATTACCTGACAGCCAAAGTATTATGGCAACCATACTGGCAAGTATACCCAAAGAAGCCAGCGTGACCAAAATTGATTACGAGGGTCCACGAATTGCGCTTTATACAAAAACTCCAAGATTCTTGATGGAAAATAACACTATAATTTCAAATCTGGTTAATCAGATTAAAAAACGAATTGTGATTCGAATAGTCGAATCAATCAGGAAAAGCGAAGAGGAGACCAGAAAAATTCTTAACGATAAAGTACCAAAGGAGGCAAATCTACAGGGAACATTTTTTGATACTGCTATCGGCGAAGTTTCAATAGAGGTAAAGCGCCCATGGCTTTGTCTGAGAAACCCTGAGTTTAACCACGCTGAGATTTCTGAAAAAACAGGCTGGAAGCTGCGTGTAAGAAAAGCTACAACCAGACCATCAAGCACAATCCAGGCGATAAAATACCAACATAGAGTTTCATCATCTGAGAGAGTAAAGCACCTCAAACAAGTGGGCGAACAAATTTTCAGACCACGCCTTGCACAAAAAGCTGAAGTATCATTACTGACACTTGGTGGATTTGGCCAGGTTGGTAGGTCATGCATGTTGTTAACTACACCAGACAGCAAAGTTTTGGTTGATTGTGGAATAAACCCAGGTGCACGTAGCCCCAGAGAGGCGTTTCCACGTCTTGACTGGGCAAACATAACTCTTGATGAACTAGATGCCGTGGTAATAGGTCATGCACATCTTGACCATACTGGGTTTTTGCCGGTCCTGCTCAAGTATGGCTACAAGGGCCCAATTTATTGCACAGAACCCACGCTTCCTATGATGAATCTCATACAGCTTGACGCAATCAAGGTTGCAGTAGCTCAAGGCAGAACACCGATGTATGCAGAGAGAGATGTCTTTCAAGTGATGAGGCAGACGATTACTATTCCTTATGGGGCGGTAACTGACATCTCACCCGACATCAAACTGGTGCTGTCAAACGCTGGGCATATTTTAGGTTCGGCAACATGTCATTTTCACATCGGCAACGGCGAGCACAACTTTGTGTACACCGGCGATATCAAATAGGGTAAAAGCATGCTTCTTGAAAGTGCAAACACAAACTATCCGCGGGTAGAAACTTTGCTTATTGAAAGTACATATGGTGCAAAAGAAGACATTCAACCAGACAGACAAGAAGTTGAATCCGCATTTATTGCCTCGGTCAACTCAGTTCTCAAAGAGGGGGGCAAGGTTCTCATACCAATTCCTGCAGTTGGACGGGCACAGGAGCTTATGTTAGTTATCGATCAGTACATGAAGTCTGGCGAGCTTGTTGAGGCTCCAGTCTTCATGGAGGGAATGATACAGGAAGCTACTGCAATACATGAGGCGTTTCCAGAATACCTAGTAAGGGATCTCAAAAAGAAAATTTTAGAAACGGACGACAATCCGTTTGATTCTGAATACTTTACAAACATTACACATCAGGACGAGAGAGACGAGCCGTTGCGAGAAAACTCACCATGCATTATTATTGCAACGTCTGGAATGCTTGAGGGCGGACCAGTTCTTGACTACTTTAGGAACATTGCACCCCACACAAAGAACAAGATCTTGTTTGTCTCCTACCAGGTGAACGGCACACTTGGCAGACGGGTGATGGACGGCGCCAGACAAGTTTCAATATTGGGGAAAGAGGGCAGGATTGAAGTGGTTTCGATAAACTGCAGTACGGAAAGACTTGATGGCTTTAGCGGACACAGCGACTACAACCAGCTCATGTCATTTGTCCACAGGCTACGACCTAAACTAAGACGCGTTCTTGTAAACCACGGTGAAAAGAGAAAATCGGAAAACCTGTCAACGTCAATTCGCAGAATGTACAGAGTCTCGTCACATTATCCACAAATTCAAGAAGCGATCAAATTATTTTAGATCGTAATCAGGCTTCCAAATTTTTATTCTTGGCGGAGTTACTACAATTCTCTCTTCACCAAGCCGTGCAATGTCTGCACCTGAATCCCTTGCAATTACATATAGCTCCTCTACAATCTTCCTTAGTTTCTCAACATCCCTCTGAGCAAGCGGTGTAACGCGAAGAATTAGGATCATACCTTTTTTGATATCCTCTTTGATTGTGTGGATGTCACTAGGGTCTCTGATTGTTATCGCCTTTAGATATGTGGGATTTGTCTGCTTTTGCACAGCTATCTTGCGATCAACTTCTCAAAAAAGTCTTTCTTATTTTTTTACGAGTAAATGGTGCCTTGGTTCTAAATTCTCAATTTTATGTATGCGGTTTCTTCGGCAGATTTTACCGAAATTTCTGTAGCATCTTCATTTTTGTGAACAAGAACAACACCCGTTTTGTTTTTTGGTGCATCAGAATAGCGTAGTGTAACACTAGCTGAAAGCTCTACATGATTGTCTATGTTGTTTCCTCTTAGCAAGGTAGTAGGTCCTACATGTTCCTTAGCTTCAAGCAAGATGTCATTCTGCAACGCCAGCGCCTTGATCATCTCGTTTTCATCCTTGTTTCTTCCAACAACTAGCTTTGCATTTTTATCCAACCTGAAGTGTCTTCCAATCTTTAACAGGTCAATGTCATTGATTGTTGGTGTCTCAATGTGTTTGAACAAGTCCTTAGCTCTTAACGAGAACGCGGGGTCTGTCAGGAGGCAGCCTCCCCCAGCATTGGGTGGATCCTCAATACCAAACTCTTTTGCCATTCGTAGCTGTTCTTTTCTGGAACGACCCCTTATCATACCAAGATCTTTTCTTTTTATCAAGCCGTTCTTTTCCGGATCAGTAGGAGGCAGTAATGCAGCTGACAACGGCCTAACAATCTTTCCTTCTAGGCCAGACAGCTTTTCAATTTTTTTCAACGCAGGTGCAAACTGACTCATCGGTCTTTGTCCAAGCACTTCGCCTGAAATAATAAACTCAGCACCAATCTCTTCCATGTGTTTCTTACCTGCCTCAAACATCATTGCCCTGCAATCAATGCATGGATTCATTCCAGAACCAAAACCATACTTTGGATGTTTTAACATCTCAACGTACTCGTCTCCGAGATAAACTGTTTTTAGATCAACTCCTAGATTGTCTGCTTTTTCTCTGATCTCAAAGCCACAACCTCTACCACAATCAAAATCACAAAACGGTGTCTTGATCGCAACTGCTGAAACTTCAAAGCCCTGTTTCTGCATTGTTTTTACAGCAAGTGTACTATCTAATCCACCAGAAAGCAGTGCAACAACTTTCTTTTTTTCTACCATTAAAGTTACAGAATAATCTGCATATACAAACTTTGCAACATACATAAATTCACAAAAACATCTTTTTGAATAATGAAGGCACGCAGAAAGAGACTGGAAAAATACTGCAATGTCCTCAACTGTGATACTCTTGTAGCATTTGAACCAGAGAATCTCTTCTATATGACCGGCTTTTGGGGTGAAGCAATTGGCGTTATTGAAAAGGGTGGGAAAACCACGATCATTGCTCCAGAACTAGAGGCACAAAGGGCAAAGGAAGATTCATTCAACTGCGATGTCGTAACTTCGCAAAGAGGCGGTTTGATCTCTACGTTAGCTTCTACCATAAAGAAGAAAAAAATCTGCACCGACTGTCAGAACTATTCTGTAATGCAGTCATTGAAAAAATCAATTCCTAGAATAAAACACTCTTCTGATCCTTTTTACAACGCGCGCATAATCAAAGATTCTGAGGAGATTCGTATTTTGAAGAAGGCGTCTTCTGTCATAGATGAAATGTTTGGACTCTGCACACAAACAATCAAGAAAGGTAGAAGGGAGTCAGAACTGCAGACAATTTTGATGGCGTTTGCAAACGCAAACGATCTATTTGACACCGGCTACCGTTCAACCTTGAATCCGTTGATAATAGCTAGCGGTCCAAACTCTTCGCTTCCACATGCACAAGTTACCAAGAGAAAGTTTGCAGATGGTGACATGATTACAGTAGACTTGACCTTGCGATACAAGGGATATGTTTCAGACGCAACCAGAACATTTGGACTTGGTTCCATCTCTAAGGAGGCAAGAACCGTATATGAAATTGTAAAAGAATCACAAAAGGCTGGACTGAAAGCTGTAAGACCTCAAAAGACCTGTGCGTCGGTAGATGATGCATGCAGAAAAATCATAACAGAACACAGCTACGGACCACATTTCATTCATTCCACTGGCCACGGAATTGGGCTGGACGTTCATGAAAACCCGAACATTTCTGGTAAAAGCAAAGAAAAGCTGAAAAAAGACATGGCGATTACAGTTGAGCCTGGCATCTACATACCAAAAAAGTTCGGCGTTCGCATCGAGGACTCGCTAATAGTAAAGGACAGGGCAGCTGTGATGCACAAGTTTACGAAAGACCTGATTGTAATTTAGTGATTGTTGTCTCCTAAAATCTCTTAAAACAATATCAATAGGCTTCCTTTCTTTGTAGCTTCAAATTTCAAGCGGTGGAAATTAGGAGACATTAGGAGACATTATTCTCTGACGTAAAAAGCAAAACCAAAACAGACTGGTTTGTCTATCTTTGTCGACTTTTTTCTACTTTAACAATTTTTTCTAGAGAAACCATGAGCAATTGGTACGACCCAGATCACCTTTCTGAGGGGAAAGTAAGAGACATCAGTATACACGAAGAGAATCCTGATGATTGGGACTGTGAGGTAGAGTTGAATTGCCATAAGACAGAAAACAGCGGCCGCGTGTCAACTGTGTTTATGAGATATTTGCGCGATAAATATGGCGAAAGCACAGCCGATAGAGCACTCAAACGCGCTCAGAAAAGAGAGCAACGTGCGAGAGGAGAAGACATGTCAACTATCTCAACAAAAATGGCAGGCGTTTTCTAGGCAATTCAATCTTCATTTTTTATTCTATTTTCATCTGCTAGCTGTTTTACTATATCCAGACATTTTTCACAGGACCAGACAGTTCCTACTTGATAACCATTAACATCAGTTAGGAATTTCTTACAAAGGTAGCAGTTCATTCTTTTATTTTTTGTAAACTCGATCGTTCTTTCGAACCTTTCCAGGAATCTTGATACCAATCTGATCTCCAGCTTTTGCCTCCTGTACAGACTCGTGTTCAATCTGCATGCTGTCAACTTTATGTTCCATATCAGTGGTAAAGCCCCTGAAAATTATTGTGTCGCCCACCTTGACACTGCCAGTTAGGTCTATTGCAGCAACTCCAATGTTAGCATAGTAGGTCATCACCTCTCCAATTTCAGTTTCTTGCTCGCTCATTTCATTACTATACGTTAAACTTGCTAATATTCTTAAAGGAGAATAGACGCCTGATAGATGATGCCGTTACGAAAAAAAGGAAAGCATAAGAGAAGGGCGGACCAAAATGCTGATCGCAGAAGGGGCAAACAGAAAAAACGCTAGTTTAAAAAAATTATATAATTTGTAGCAGCTTGTTTTTTGTGAAATATGAAAGCTGTGAGAAATGTAAGTACTGGCATAAAAATTTAGATTTGAAAGCAGCAAAGTATGGCAAAAGTTTTCCGCTAACGATAAACCCATTCAAGAAATGGCACGTTAACTGCAAGTGTTCTTGCCATAAAGGCAGCATCTGAAATTTTTGTCTAATTCCCGCTGGTTATTCTGTTATTGGATTATAAGTTCATAATAAGGAACCAAACAGGGTGTATTGTATGTGGTATCTTTATTTTGCAACTTTAATTGCGGAATCGCTATACACAAAACCAGATCTTTTGGGTATGTGGTATCTTTATTTTGCAGTCGGATTGGCAGCAGTTTGTTTAGGAATACCCCTATACCTTGTTTATCGGACTGATAAGAGAAGGAAAAGGGCATTTGATAAAAGAAATAAGAATACAGACGACATGAATGATTTGGATCATTATTGAGAATAATCCACAGGCTTGAAATTATGAACAAAAAAACCGTGCTAGTTTTACATCAATTCTAAAAGCCCTTTGTACCTGTTTCTAATGGTTACTTCTGTAACGCTAGCAGCTTCTGCCAAATCTCTTTGCGAATAATTTTCACCCGTTTTGCGACAGGAAATATACAAAGCAGTTGCTGCCAGTGACATAGGATTTTTTCCAGCTGATATTTCAGTTTCTTCAGCTTTTCTAAGAATTTCAGTTGCAAGACGTTTTGTTTTTTCGGAAATTCCAATTTTACTGGCAATTCTGGCTACATTGTGTACTGAATCAACAACAGGAATTTTCAAGTCTAGTTCATTTACTAGCAGTCTGTAATTTGCTGCCAGATCTCTTTTTTTGATATTCGTTGTGTCGGAAATATCCTTGAGTGTTCTTGGGGTCCCGACCTCACGGCATGCGGCATATAATGCTGATGCCATTAAGGCAGATATTGTTCTGCCCTTTACCAATTTTTTGTTTATAGCCTTTCTGTAGATGTATGCAGCTTTTTCCACTACTGAATCAGAGAGGGTGAGTTTATCTTTGAGCCTGTAAAGTTCATTGAAGGCCTGCTTAAAGTTCCTATCAATAGGCTTATTGTGACTTCTACTATCCCACACTCTTAGACGCTTGAGAGTCTTTTTCATAGAGCTCGATAGAGGTTTACCTGTGGCATCTCTGTTTGTTGGGTTGATTACTGTTGACAGACCCTGATCATGTATTGTTAAAGATGTACCAACTCCAGTTCTTTCTTTATTGCCCCTGTCATCAGGAAATGAACGCCTCTCTGGACCAGGACTTTCTATGCGCTCAGGTGACACAAAGCCACAAGCACCACAAAAAACCTCACCCGTTTCTGCATCTGTGATTAGTGCCTTCTCCCCACATCTTAGGCAGCTTTGTTTGATGTCAGAAATCTGATAAACCATACCCCATTGAAGCGTAGGGTATCTTAAACTTGGTGATTAAATTGAAAGTATTTCAAAAACCAAGAAGGATTTGCCTAGTTCGTTTCAATATCTGATTTTAGATTCTGCAACGATTTTGAGTAAAACCGACTCAAGAATTTAGAAAACTCTAAAAATTCTTTTTTCTTTTTATCACTGACAAAGTAAGACTGCCATGTAACTTTGATTCTGCCACTGCTTGTTTTTTTCATTGAGATGGTTGCTAAATATGCCAGCAATGGCAGTCCTGTAATTGCAATGTAAGAAAAGCATTTTTTCGGAGACCACTCTACAATGTGTTCTTCAACGTTAGAACCGTCTTCAAAAGAAATCAGTCTTATTGTACCTACACCATGTTTTTTTTGTGACAAAAATTTAGTTGATTTTTGTTCTTCCAACCAACCTAGCTTTGTAATCTTGCTTAGTTTTTTCCAGACTGTTTCTACACTGGCCTTAATCATTACGCTTCTTTTTGCTGATCCCGCATGTTTTTCCATGTCAAAATTCCTCATTGGTCTAATTAATAGCTAAATCTCTGTTGGATTCTGTTATTTTGAAAAATCTGGTTGACCGCTTTTATATTCTTCAATCATCTCTTCCAGCCTATCGACATGGTTTGACGGGTCGTCCCTGTACACGTCAAGCTCGCCGTCTTCCGTAGTGGTAAGAATTGCTATCTGGTTCACCTTCTCGCCGGTCCGCTCCTCCCATGCGAGCGAATAAAAGCTGGCTTGGACAAGATGTGTCTCGTTTCTTTCGTCCCTTTTTCGTGTAGACGTTTTGAAATCGATCACAGTCAGTTCCTTGTCGTATTCCGCTATGCAGTCAACCCTTCCGGCGATGCCAAACCTGGTGCTGTACAATCCTTGCTCTAATGCCCTGATTCTGTCAATCTTGTCTATAGCCGGTATCATTTGGCTGAACATTCTAGATGCAAGCTCACCATAATTCCCAACAAGGTCAGTTTCAGGCTTGTTTGACAGACAGTTTTCAATTATTTGATGGACCTTTGAGCCTCTATCGGTAGCAGCTATCATGACTGCATTTGCAACCTCTTCTCCAACTGCTTTTCTCCAATCTAAAATGCCCTGAGGTGTGAAATTCTTCAAAAGCGAGGTGATCGAGATGAGCGTCCCGTCAGGGGTATCATAGTACCGGACACCGTTGATATTGATCTGCTTGATCTTTGGAATTTCCGGATGGAGTAGATGTGTAAACGTCATGTCTCTAATGATTTTTTGAGGGCTTTAAGAATCTCATCCCTGTGCATTTCAATCACGCCTCTAATGTCAAATGTGTCAACATATCCGCCAGCTGAGGCTCTAGTTGCTTTCAGCAAATAGCGAAGCGCGCCCTCTTCAATCTTTCCAATATAATATCCATACAAAAAGTCCAGCTTGCTTTCACACTTCCAAACTTTTTGAACGTCAGGAAACGTCTGGCTTACCTCCATTGGAATCTCCCTTATCCTGCTCTTGATGTAATCGTCCAATGACTTTCGTATCGTAGAGTCCCGAAGCATGATTTTACAACATATTGCCACCTAAAGACTATTTTATTTCTTGGGCGTATTTTTTTTGATGGCAAACCAAGTTCTCGTAAATGTAAAGACATCAGAAGGAATCTGGGAAACCACGTTCCAGAAATCTACCAGAATAAAGGATGTGATACTTGGTTCAAGGATGCATTTTCGGTTGCCAAAAGAAGCCAAGCTTGTTTTATGCAAGCAAGAGTCACCCCATGCAGATTTTGACCCGGACCGTGCGCTGGTAAACTATAATGTTATAGACGGTGATGTCTTGCTTCTAAAAGAGGTGTGATGATTGTTCTCTAATGGAATGAATCGGAGTTATGACGATTTCATGAAAGAGGCCAATCCCAAGGTTCAGCCCTTGATGGACTCGCTTAGGAAGTTTTGTTTTTCGCTGGGAAGCAATGTGATAGAAGACGTTCGGATGCACAGGGTTGTCTTTTGCAAGTCATTTGCGTTCAGGTGGTTTGTGGACGTAGAGCCACAGAACGACTCGGTTCTTCTTAAGATTCAAAAGAACAGGAAGGAGACGCAAACTGTCCAGCTTGGACTGGACCAGGACTTGGACAAGACGCAGGCGCTAATTCGTGAAGCGTACAGTTCTATTCACTGAGTTTTGAGACTAGCTTGCGAATTTGCCTCGCCTTTGCAGTTGCCTTTCCAAGGCGTCGAAGATCTTTCTCATCAATCATCAATGGGGACCTGCTGAACCTTCCATCGTTGTATGAGCAGAACCTTATCACCTTGTCACCGCTGTCAAACTGTAAAAGCTGGATCGTAGGCTCATGATATTTGGAAACTATCGAGACTTCTTCAACTACCATGCCACCGCCCCATGGCATCTTGAACGGGCGTGGAATCTTCCTCATTCCCTTACGTTTTACTTCATTTCTGATAAAGCTGATCAGCAGTTTTCATTATCAAAATGGCTGCGAATCATAAGCGGCATTAAATACTTTAAAGACGATATGGTATTATGGCAGAAGCATATGTTTTGGTGAACTGTGATCTAGGTGCTGAAGAAGAAATAATTAGTGGACTCAAGCAAATCGAACAAGTAAAGGAAGTGCATGGAACTTTTGGTGCTTATGACATAATTGCAAAGGTTCAGGCAGAGTCAACCGATAAGCTTAGGGAAGCCATCACGTGGGAGATTAGGAAGATGGCTAAAATACGTTCAACCCTAACACTAACGGTAGTGGAAGGACAGGGAGAATAAAATTACAACTTCTAATGTTAAATATCATAACACTGTATAGTTGGTTGCCAATGGCTCACAAAGCTAACGACTAGACGAGTGTGACCTTGCAAAACAGAAAAATTGAAGCTTTTGTAGCAAAGCGGTTGGAGGTAATCTCCAAAAGATGTTTTGCCTGAAGAGGTCACACCTCAATTTTTATCATTTAGTGTTTTTCATTTAAAATCGTCTTTTCCCACCCAACCATCTTTCTTGTCAGGCTTTGGTTGCGGTTCTTGTGGTGGTTCTTCTCTAAATCTTGGCGGCTCGGGCATTCTCTTGCTTGTGAAGAACTGTCTATCGTGGTGTTTTTCCGCCGGTTCCGGTCCAGCATTTTTGCGTCTATACTTCCTTAAGATGCGTGGAAGTATTCTTGACAGCGGTATGAGCAAAAATATGAGGTATATCCACAAACCTCCAGTAGGATCTTCCATAATGAATTACGGCAACTATACCGCTTATTTCTTTCTTCTTTTTATTAATATGGCAGCTCCCGCAACAACGGCTGCAATAATTATTCCATACACCAGATACCCACCAAGCGATGATGATGGTCCCTTTGTCTCCACTGTCAAGGGAGGTGTTTCCAAAGTTGTGACTCGTAAAATTTTATCATTGTCGCCGTTGCTTGTCAAAATGAAAACATCCCCGTCAGGGCTTTGCACCAGATCTCTAATTCTGCCGTATTTGTCTTGGAAAATTTTTTCAACAGAGTTTACCATGTTGTTTTCCAAGTCCAGATCCAGCACCATGACATGCTGCCCCCTCAAGGCTGCGACAAGAAACTTGCCCTTCCACTCAGGAATTTTGTCAGAATCATAGTACAAAAGGCCGCTCGGGGCCCACGTTACATCACCGCTGTGCAAGATCGGGTTGGTGTATTCCGGATTATTCGAGTCACCGACTATTACAGGCCAGCCATAGTTTTTTCCAGGTTCTATCACGTTAATTTCGTCATGGGCATATCCCTTCTCCCCTGACGGTCCGTGTTCTGATGAAACTAGGATTCCATTCTCAGTCCAGTCTATGCCCTGGGGGTTTCTATGCCCGTAAGAAAAGACTGGAGAACTCTCAAACGGATTGTCAACCGGTATGGTTCCGTCAGCGTTGATTCTCAGGATCTTTCCTGCAAGCGAGTCTATCTTTTGCGACAGGTTTGCGTTCGCCGCATCGCCGGTTGTTATGTAAATTTTTTCATCTGGGCCAAACTTTATTCTGCCACCGTCATGCCATAGAGCTCCGGGAATCTTATCGATTAGGATTTGCTCGTCCGTTAGCTGGTTGTTACTTACAGTATATCTGACAACCTTGTTATGGTGCAGCTCAAAGCCAAAATATGTTTGGTAGAGATACAAAAAATTATTTTTCTCAAACTCCGGATCTAGTGCCAGCCCTAGCAGACCACCTTCTAACGTGTTACTTGTTGGAAATGTTGCAACAAGCTCCAAGGACTCATCTTCAATGACCCATAGTTTGCCGTCCCTTTCGGTAAAAAAGATCCTTCCGTCAGGCGCAAAAACAAGCTCCCACGGTATCTTCAGATTGTTTGCTACTGTTTCTACCTTAACTTCCGCGGATGCGGCATCTGCATGGAAAAACAGGCAGATAACGGCAAAAAATAAAACAATAATTTTTTTCAATCCATTCTATATAAATATAGGAATTAGTTAATTTTTGCATGGGAAAGATGACATGCGTTGTGTGTGGAACTGGATTCTTCAGTCCTGACGATTCTCCAAAGTGTGGAAAGTGCAGAGACGAAGTGTCACAGGAAAGTCACGAAGACCATTCTTGCGGCTGTGGACACAGTCACTAAATCTGCAAAACAATTCTTTTATTGTTTAATGAAGGTTATAGTTTGATTTGGTTGTGCTAGAACTTCACGGCTCAGGCGGCCGTGTTATCGCTGACATTACAGACGAACAGGCAAAAAAGGCAGACCTTGGTGTTGGCAAGTGCTTTCTTGCACCAATTGGCAAGCTTGAGGAGCAAAACATGCACAAGTATTTTTGCAAGAAATGTGAATCTGAGTTTGACGGCTCACCAAAAATTCAGGTCGAAGAAAGTCCTAACGAGGCAGTTGCAGACGGACTGATTCTGGTAGAGAGGGGTCAGTACACGTGCCACAAATGTGATTCTATTATTGGCGAATACCGCGTATTTGAGAAAGGGCAGTAAAAATAACTAATTAATTTTCATAAACGAGTCTTCCGGCAGCTGCAGATCACCAAAGACATCCGGATGAAAAATGCTAGCCAAGACCTCAATTCCAGTTATGGTTCGAAGGCTTGGCTTGCTAAAGTACGAGTTTGCATCAACTGCATAGACATTTTTTTCCTTAACTGCATTCAGTTCATTCCACTCCGGATTCTCGGCAAGCACCTTCTTGTATTCATAGACAGTTCGCTTGACATCAAAGCCGCACGGCATCATTACAATAATGTCAGGGTTTGCTTCCTTGATCTCTTCTAACTTCATTTTTCTTGATGGCATTTTTTCTGTACTTATCAGATTTTCTCCACCTGCAGTCTCAATCATCTCTGGAATCCAGTGACCTGAAGTAAAAAATGGGTCCACCCACTCTATTGCAACCACCTTTGGCTTTTTTTCAAACGTCTTGCTTTTGACAAATTCTAGCCTCTTTGATAGCGAGCCAATCAATTCGTTGCCTTCCTTTTCCTTGCCAATTATTTTTGAGATATCTTTGATGCTTGTCAAAATTTCACTAACGTCGTGAGGGTCCATTGTGTAAACCTCTGGCTTTTTTTCCAACATCTCCACGGCTATTTTGACATGTTCTGTATGGGCAGAGCAAACCTCGCAAATGTTTTGGGAAATAATCAGGTCAGGTTTTGCGCTTAGAAGATTTTCTTTGTTAAGATTGTAAATCTCCTTGCCGTCAGTCATTAGCTGGCAGATTTTGTCATCAATTTGTTTGCTTGACATTGAAGCTGGATCAAATACAGAACTGATAACTCATAGCTTGGTTTTTGCGCCGCTTGGATAGTTGCATTCATGTGTTACACCAAAAAGTCTGTCCTCTGCACCAAGGCTGTAAATCAGCTCAGTTGCGCTTGGCAGGAAAGTTACAATTCTTTGTGGTTCCATAACTTAATTCATTCACACTTGTCTTAGGAACTCATTAGCCTTTTGATCTCTATCTTCTGACCGTATTTTTCCAACAAGTCATCATAAAGTTTTTTCCGTTCTAACTTGAGATTTTTATTTTCATCGTACATTTTTGTAAAGAAACACGCAAGTACTCTTTCATTATTGTCATCGAAAAATCTGATACTGAAGCTTGTACGTTCCGGTTTTTCCTCCATCACAAACTCTGCGTGTTTTATCATGTAAGGGTTAACGTGCATGTGGCACGGACCATCGTTATCCCCTATTGTTATCCATTGATCTTTTTGCCTTATACTTAGGGAATTGCTTCTCATCTCGCTGGTGGCGCCGTTTGATTTTACTATCAACAAAACATCATCAACACTGATTATGTCTGACAAAAGTTCTTTCAGCATTCTATATTCTAAAAACTTGATCGCTTTTAATCTGGCTAGTATTTCCATTCGTCAGAAAAGCCATTCCATAATGGACGAAAGGGAGCTATGTCCTTCTCTATCTCACCTTGTATTCTGTTTGAGATTGCAAAATAGAAATTTTCCAAGGCATCAACACCACCATCGTCAAAGATTTCCTTACCGACCTCAGTAATTCGCGCCTTTTTTTGCTCTACCTCAGACGAATCTGGGTTTTGCAGGCAGAAAGTATAGAGGTCAATCAGTTCCTCTTCCAGCATGAAATCCATGAATTTTGCACACGAAATAGCAATAAAAATCGTGTAAAGTCTAAATTGATCCTACAATCTATTCGATCACATGACTGAAGGAATTGACAACGCTCTGCTTGAGCGCTTTGAACAAGAGGTATGGAGCAAGGTTCCACATCTGGAAGAGAAGGATGGTGAAGCAAAGGTTGTCAACGCAACACCGCTTATTGATATTACTGAAGATTTTAAGGAGTGTGCAAAAAATGTCTACAAGCTAAATCTAGACGATGCAGATCTGAAAGTTCTCGGCAAGTTCGATTCTGCCTTACTAACAGGCTCGATCAAAGTCAGGCCTGCAGCCAACATAATCCATGATGCCATTGTTACAGGGAAGCTTAGGAGCGGGCAGACAGTAATAGAAGCCACATCAGGCAACTTTGGGATAGCACTTGGACTGTTATCCAAACTTGAACTAAATGTAATTGCACTCGTTTCAAGAAAGCTACAGGAGGGAGTCTTTGAGGAGTTAAGAAATGTGAATATACAAACCATGGATCTTGACATGGACATTTGCCCTGCCCCGGGAATGGAAGGTAAACAAGATCTTTTGGTTGCAAAAGCAAGTGCCGTTAACATTCGCTCACAGTTATCTAATCTTGGGTTTGACACTGATATTTTTGACAAAGCAAGCTCTGAGATAGAATCACTTTTAGCTAGCCAAGACATTATAAACTTGGCAAAATATCTTGCCAAGATCTACGGTTTTTTCTGTCCAGAACAGTATGACAGCCAACTGAACATTGACGCACATAGAACTGTTACCGCAGCTGAGATCGACCAGCAACTACATGAAAAAGGAGATTCACTGGAAGGCTACAGCATCTTCTGTACATTTGGCACGGGCGGCACGTCTGGTGGCTTGAGCAGATACATGTCTGAAAAATATGGAAAAAAGTCAGTTTATGTAATATTTCCACCTACCAATCAAGACGTTGCAGGAATTAGGACAAAAGGCAATGCAGACGGCTTGACGTTATACGAACCTGAGATATATGCCGCAGAGCAAGAAATGGATTGGGAGCAGGCAAAACTTCTTCTAAAGTTTTTTGCAGAAAAAGGCCATGACATAGGCGAAAGTAGTGCCCTTGAACTTTATGCAGCCTTACAGAAGGCAAGCTCTGAAGGCGGCGGAAAGTTTGTCGTAATGATTTGTGACGGCATTGAAAAGTACAAAAAGAATCTGGCATCGATTGGACAGGAAGGTCCTATGCAGGTCTCGCTACAGGAAGCAAACGCAGGCAACTATGACAAAGTAATCTGGATTCATGCCCAGTATACCCCACTGGAACAAGGAATAGAGCTGATTGCAAAGTCTCTAGGCATCGACAAAAGCAAGATTTCTGTGCCAGATGCAAGAACTGCGCAGGAACTACTGACAACACGGCAAATTCCAGAAGCGCTAAGCAAGGACCTGGAAGGTGATGGCAAGCCGTTACTTGTTTGCATGGCTGGAAAAACTTCGCTGATGGCTGCAAAAGTGCTTGCAACCAAAGGTGTTATCACCGATAGCTTGATTGGCGGGATAACAGAACTGCCTGAAGGAAAAACCAAACAGCTTTCTGATTTGATCAAACAGGCACAAGTTTAGGTAGTTAAGTACTACTTAATACACTATTACTAAGATTAAGTATCACTAAATGGCTAAATATAACGAAAAAAACCATTCTTTATGAAAATATACGTGGAAACACCAGTAAAGGTAGAGAAAGGCGACTTTCTTGTTGTTGATGATGTGCATGAAAGTAATTGTCATTGTGGAACAAGAAAATACGTAGTTCAACTGATAAAAACAGCAGAAGGACCTCTTGTTCAAGAACTCGATAAAGATATCAGAGCTGAAGATTTTCAAGAAAGAACTAGTTGCTATCTATAATTATGATCTTGAAAATCTTATGATTTAGATTTTTTCTTTAACCAATCCCATTCTGGTCGCTCCTCATCATCGTCTATCATAACTGCTTCAAACAAATTCTGGTTTTTACTGCCAATAATAAATCTCACCATTCTAGATTCTCTTTTAACTCAAGAAGGTGCACATATTTTGAAAGTGACACTAGCTGACCAGGAAAAAATCGAATCTTATAGGAAAAACATCGCAGAAGCTTTACAAATACTTGATGAAATTATTGCAATCATTAGGTTTCAAGATAACCCTGAGGATACAATAATTGATCAAAAGTTAGAAGAGATCAAAAAAATATTAAATCAATAATTCCTGAGGCAAGATATGAAAAAAACGGAAGAATGTAATGGCAAGTATTGGTTTACCTGCACCAGATGTTTACGACTTCTTGTAGAAGATTTGCGTGATATTGTTAGACGACCTAAAGATGATTAAAAAAATTAATAATTCTATAATGTATCTAGAATAGTGAAATTTATTAGCTGAAATAAAAATCAGAATTTGTTTGAAGCCAATTATGATAGACGATGATGAGGAGCGACCAGAATGGGATTGGTTAAAGAAAAAAACTAAACCCTGTTAATCCTACTCTATAGTGAGCTGTGAGTTCCGTCACACTTTCCGGTTTCATCTTTGCTGTGCTTGCATCCGCAAAATCATGAAATATATTACGTACAAGGTATCTATCCACGTGAAAACAAACAAAATACAAAAATTCTTGGTAAATAAGCAAAAAACTGAAGAAGAAAATGCAAAAATGTTAGGCATTAAAGAGTTAATGGATAATTGAAATTCTACGAACACAAGATTTAGAGAGTAAAAAAGAATCTAGCTAGGTTTTGACTTCCCAAGTGTCAAAGAAAGTTTTGCCACATAATTTTTTGATAAAATCCTTCATACATTGATTAACCGACTTCATCGAAATTGACATTTCCCAAGTGTCAAACTGTGTTTCGCCACATAATTTTTTGATAAAATCCTTCATACATTGATTAACTTGAGCTAGGTCATGTGATAACATTTGCTTATGACAAATAGGACAAGTTTCTAATTTATCAGACATAAAAAATAGAAAAGTCAAGTAATACAAAAATCAGCTAGCTATAGTGAGCTGTGAGTTCCGTCACACTTTCCGGTTTCATCTTTGCTGTGCTTGCATCCGCAAAACGCGATGAATCCTGTTTCGGTAGCTTTGAAAATTCTTGGTCCAAGGCCTGAGCCCGCATGAGAACCGTCACACAGTGGCTGGTTTTGGGATTTTCCGCACATACATACATGATATTCCTTTCCTGCTTCAACTTGCATAGGATATGGCCTTTTTTGTGGAATTTCTGGTTCTGGCATAATTTTTTTTTCATTCATCCTGTTTGTAAACGTAATGATCATTTCTTTGGCTGTTTCCTTGAGCACTCTATGCAGAATTCTCCAACTTCGAAAACGTAAAGCAGCTTGTTACAATCCTTGCATCTTCTTTCTGTTCTAGTCTTGTCATATCCGTAGGGCATTTGAATTCTAAAAATGATAAATGTCGGACACACGTTATAGTGTTATGCACCCTGACAGTGGGAAGGACTCATTTTTTTCTGCTGGCAAGCCAAAGAATTTACCACGGTTTTATTTTCTAGTCTTGGCTGGTATCTTTTTGATGATTTTTATGTTCTTGTGGTTTGATTAATTTTTAACCTTAATTTAGCGCTTTTTGAGCTTAATTTTAGGCTTTTAGACTACAGTTTTTGGCTTTTTAAGCTTCATTTCATTAGCCAGCTCCAATATCTACGCATCAATGGATAATTATCATAAAATCTGATTCTGGCTTTGGACTTCCTTTTCTTCAGCTGCCCTTCAATATACTTGAGGATATTGTCGCGTCTCTTTCTTTTGCTTGTTAGATCACTTTCAATAATCTTCCTTACAAATTCCTGCTCCAAAAAAATCTCAAAGAACCACCAGCCAGCAGCCATCTTGGCATCAGGGCTAAACTTGTAGCCGTTCTTTGTATGTGTCCTGAGCTCCAGCTTGTTTAGTATCTCCTTGAAATTTTTGATGTCTGCGTCAAAGTCTGTGGTCATGGCAGAAAACAACGGCTGTTTGGTCATTTCTCATCTGCACGATAATTTCTAACCATAAATTATACAGTATTCGCAATCACAGCTTGGCTGTTCCTTTGTCTTGGCTAGACATTTTTTGTGCTGGCCAGCTTGGCACTGAACGCAGACCTTCTCCAAATTGTCAACGGATGTGTATTTTTTGGATTGGTCAAACCCAAATCCGCCATCTTGTGGTCCTACCATCATATCATCTTGTACTTGGTTTTAGTTAAGATTTTTTTCAATGCTTTTACGAATAATTTTTGCAATCTTGCCCTTGGTTTTGCGCCCCGTCTTTACCACACTCTGCGAGTCTACCAAAAAGACCTCGTTATAGTCAGAGTTGTTGTATCCTGATCCAATGTCGTTGGCTATCATCAGGTCAGCATGAGACTCTTTCAGTTTCTTTCTTGCCTTGGAAACCAGCTCCTTTTTTGATACGTTGGCTTCAGCCTTGAAACCCACAAGAATTCCCTTGTGTAGTTTTTTGATGTGATCTATGATCTTTGGTGCCCTCCTAAGTTTGATAGCCGTATTTTTGTTGCTTTTGATCTTCATGTTTGAGTTTTTTGGAATAAAGTCGGATGCAGCAGCAGCCAGAATCACAACATCAAATTTCTTCCTAAGCTCCTTCTTTACCGCATTAAACATCTCGGTAACTGTCCTCACATGAATAACTTTGGCGCCTTTTGGCGGGACGGCAGTTCCAGGTCCATAAACCAAGGTTACTTTAGCGCCAGCCGAAACCAGTTCGGATGCCAGTAGGGTTCCTGTCTTTCCAGTGCTGATGTTTGTCATGACGCGGACAGGATCAATCTTCTCAACTGTAGGACCCGCTGTCATTAAGATCTTTTTTCCTTTCAGCTTTTTTGACTGGCCAAACTTGGTCAAAACAAAGTCCAACACATCCTCAGGTTCTGGCGCCTTTGCCTTTCCCTCGATCATTTGCGGAGATACAAAATCCACCTTTTTCTTCAAAAACTGCATGTTTTTGCGAACAGCCGCATTCTCATACATGGCTGTGTGCATGGCAAGGCCCATCAATATTGGAGTTTTAGAGCCAAACGCAACTGTAAGTACTGTCGAAATTGGCGTGTCATCTATGCCATTAGCAAGCTTGCCCACGGTGTTTGCAGTTGAAGGATATACGATAATCAGATCAGATCTTTTGTAATCCGCAAGTTCAATGTGCTCCATGTTTCCGGTTAGTTTAGTTATAACATTATTTCCGGTAGCCCATTTCATATAGTCCGGTCTGATCAGCTTTGTGCTGGCACCGCTCATTACACACTTGACATTTGCACCATGGCGCATCAGCAGTCTTGCAAGTTCGATTGACTTGTATGCTGCAACCGAGCCGGCAACGCACAAAACAATTTTCTTTCCAGAAAGCTCAGTGCCATAACTTTCCACAATGTCCAAGGATGGGTGTTTGGTCATTTCTGAACCTCCATATGGAAAGTGTGCTCTTCAGCCGGGAAGGTACGATTTTCGACATTTTCCACATACTCAGCCACGGCTTTTTTGATCGCTTCCGACAAAGAGAGGTACTTTTTGACGAATTTCGGCGTTAGCTTCTCAAAAAGCCCCAGCATGTCATGAATCACCAAGACTTGACCGTCACAGTCCTTTCCGCAGCCTATGCCGATTGTTGGGACAAAAACCGCTTCTGTGATACGCTTTGTGGTTTCAGCCGCTACCATCTCTAAGACTATACTAAACACTCCTGCGTCCTGCAGTGCCTTGGCGTCAGCCAACAAGACTTTGGCATCAGATTCTGTTTTTCCCTGAACCGTGTATTTTTTGGCTGTTTGCGGCAAAAGCCCAAGATGGCCCATCACGGGGATTCCAGCCTTGATAATTGCCCTGATGATATCTGGAAGCCTTCCCTCCAGTTTTACGGCATCTGCCCCAGCCCTGATCAGCCGCTCAGAGTTTGCAACTGCATCAGCCTCATTTTCATATGACTTGTTTGGAAGATCCGCAACAATCAGAGCATTTTGCCTTCCGTTGCTGACTGCCTTTGTAAACAGCACCATTTCATCCATGGTGACCGGAGCGGTGTTTTCATAGCCAAGCATCACCATTCCAGCACTATCTCCTACAAGCAAAACGTCTACCTGGTCACAAAGCGTTGCCATGGTATAGTCATAGCTGGTAACTACGGAGATCTTCTTGCTGCCTTTTTTTGCTATAATGTCATTTATCGTCTTATGCAAGTGAACCTCTCCTCTTCAAATTATTCTTGATTTCTGAAATTGTAGAGGACAAAGCCCTCTTGTTGTTAAAGTTAGTTTTTACCGTTTTGGATTTCTTACAGGCTGAGACAAGAAGCCTCATTCCACGAATAACATTGTCTACAATTGTGATGTCGGCTGTCTGGGCAGTTCTAGATAGTGGATTAAGATCAAATGTGATGACAGTTTTTCCAATCTTCTGCAGCGCTTCAGTTCTGTCTCCGTCTTCAAGTGGAACAAGAACTACGTCTGCCGCAAAAATTCCATCCTTGTCCACGATTCGTCTGGGGCTGTCTAGTCCGCCAATTCTCCGATATGACCTTGGATTTGTGCCTAAAACCTGCTTTGCCCCTGCCTTTTTTAGCGATTTTACAATCTTTTTCTTCCTATTTTCATCATAGTAGAACAGGTTTACCTCAATCTTTGCCTTGGTAGCTTTGGCAAGCTGGACAATCTCTTTTGGGCAAAGTGCGGCAACATTTCCATTTACAGAGATTACCGGACTTTGGGCAGAAAGCAATGTGACAGCAGCAGCGTTAATTGCAGCCTTTGCCGTTTTGGTTGTCTTTTCACCCACCAGATAATCAAACGCTTCCCCGCGTCCGTGAGCTAAAAGACCCTCTTTTGCAACAAGGCCGTCATTGTAGCCCTTAACAATTTTCTCCCGTATGCTGAGAGAGACAAAGCGCGGATGAGATTTGGGAATCTTCAACAAACCACCGTAAATTATCTTTAATCTAGCCTGGCACCAGAATTATCTATCTTTGAGGATAAAACGAGTCCGTCATATTTTTCTAAAATTTGTAACACTTTCTGTTTTTCACTAGGTGGTACCAACGAAAAGATTGTCTCACCAAACAGTGCAACACCACATTTTATCCCATTTTTACGAAGCTCGCTAGCCACCTTGTTCATTTTTGGGGTTACTATCTTGATGTATTTTGCAAATTTTATCGATTTATCCTGAAATTCGTTCATGTCCTTGGACTCGATTAATTCCTGAACCATCTTGCCGCCCAATCCATTCAATAGGGAAATTTTCTCCCCTAGGAATTTTTTAGTAGAAATTGGGTTAAAGCAGATTATCAGGACGTCTAACTTCTCCCCCGGATCTATTTTTTCCAGTTCGCCTATTCCTGGCGCGCCAGATTTGGTCCGAATTTCGAACCCTCCGTGATATGATGCCAAGACATCGCCAAGACCAGTCCTGCATCTTATTTCAGCCAAGTGGGCAATCTGACCAACCTTGGTTTTTGAAAAACCCGTCTTTAGTGCCTGGTTCAACGCAAGTGCTAATGATAGTGCAACAGCGGCGCTACAGCCAAGCCCATATCCTACAGGGACATTCAATTCATGAATTACGTCAACGAAATAATCATCATTGCCAGCAAGAAACTCGTTCAGTACATATTCAGAAACGTGGACATCACCAGTCTTGAATCCCTTAATCTGTATGTGGAATTTTGCAGCATCGCTAGAATTTCTGGAACTTAGAATGACTGTTGTCTTTACGCCCTTTTGAATTGAAAACCCAGCACCCAACGAACCAAGACGATTTGGATCTTTCCCATCAATCTCTGCCTTAAAAAAACCTGTAATGTGAGCTGGACAAAATGCTCTCGCCTTCATGGATTAGTTTAAATTTATATAAAAATATAAGAATATGGTCTATACTAATTAAACTAGTTTAAATTGTCTAAATTTACACGACGCCTGCAAAAGATTGGTAGCAGCATCATGGTTTCACTTCCAAAGCAGTGGGTGGATGCCCATAATCTGGTCAAGAGCTCACAGGTCCAGATTGAGACTTTAGAAAACAGCCTTTCAATCACAATAGATGAGGGCAGGAAATTGTCTAAGGAAATTGAGATAGAATATCCGCTTCCAAACGAGGAAAACATAGCGGCTAACATTACCGGTGCATATCTGCTTGGATATGACACCATCAAGATTAAGGGCAAATCTACAATCTCGGTCAAAGACAGAGAGATCATACGTGAGTCAATGAGAAGATTGGTTGGCATGGAAATTCTAGACGAAGATGCTTCAAATATTGATGGTCAGTTCCTGCTTGATGAGACGTCGCTCAACCCGAAAAAAATTTTTAAAAGAATGAGCTCAATCGCACTTGGCATGTTTGATGAAACACTATCCACCCTAACAACAGGTGATAGCACAAACCTTCAAACAATTCCAAACCGTGACGATGAGATAAACAGACAGTATTTCCTCCTAGTTCGCTTCATCAGAAGTACGATGGTGGACAGAAGACTAGCGGGAATTTTTAATCTGGAAAATATAGACATTCTCGATTATAGGATAGCTGGGAACATTCTTGAGACTGCTGGCGATACTATTGTTGATCTGTCAAAATCCATAACGGACACTTCTCTATCAGGTACTGATCAGAAGAAGATATACGAAATTGCAAAAGACATTGAGAATATTCAAAAAAAGGCAATTGACGCATTTATCACAAATAATCGTTCTCTGGCAATAGAGGCCATAAAATTACATGGACAGCATCAGGAAAAAGTCTCTAAAATTCGCTCGTCACTTGAGCATAAAAAACAAACACCAATCGCGTTTTTGGACCTAATTTACATATTTGAAAAAATTGCACAGTCCTGGTCAGACATATCTGATCTGGTCCAGCCAACTTATCGAAAATAAATCACAGCAGTTTTTTCTTTGCCGCATATACCATAACTGCACAAATTGTTTTGGAATCAATTATTTTTCCAGTTTTGATCATGCCTATTAGTTTCTTAATATCCATTTTTACTACCGTGATAAACTCATCGTTATCCAATTCTAACTCAAATTTCTTTTTCAGGCCGGACGCAACGAAAATGTGGATTTCCTCTTTGTTGTAGCCAACTGATGGAAAATAGGAAATCAGTTTAGTCATTTTTTTCGCTTCATATCCAGTTTCTTCAATTATCTCACGATATGCACAATTGATTGGTTTTTCACGTTTTTCAAGTGTGCCTGCAGGAATTTCTAGAATATAGCCGTGTGGAAATCTATGCTGTTTTACTAAAATGACTTTACCATTTTCATCAAATGCCAAAATCGCAGCTGCACCTGGATGCTGAATTAATTCACGGCGAACCTTTCGGCCTTCTATTGTCAGATTGTAAACATCAATGCTGACCGGCTTCCCTTTGTATACTGTCTTTTTTTTCAAACTGCTCAGTCATGCAGTTTGATCATCTTAAGAATTTTCTTATTCAGCAGCCAAGAACGTCGATTAAATAATTTGTTTGATCGGTACGTGCAGCTTCTCTGATCTTGCTGCATTTTTGATTGAATTGCTTATCCAGTTTGTTGGCATCGTTATCTTTTTCGGGAAAAACACTTCCGTAAAGGCTACACCATCAATCTCCTTGATCTTATGGCGCATTGTGTCTGCGTTATAGATATTATCACTGTACATGAATAAAACCAACAATTCCTTGGCAGTAAAGGGAACCTGCCAGAAATTGTCGCCAAAACTAGTCTCTATCTCTTTTTTTATTTTTTTAATATTGCCTTGCACCATCACAAGGAGTGCAAACGCAATGAACTTTTCTAATTTCCTTGGATCATAAATTATGGTAAATTGAATTGCCGGATTTGCCTCAAATTTTTCAATAGTTCTTGTAACGGTTTTTGTCGACAGTTTTGTAGATTTGGCAATGGTATCAATTTTTTCTTTTGGGTTTTTCAACAGCTTTTCAAGAATCTTAAAGTCAGTTTTTGTTAGATCCGCCCTAAACTCAGAATCTTTTGCATCCATGGTTAGAACGATCCTAGCATTCATAATGAGATTTTTCACCAACTCTATCTTTTGATCTAGGTCTTTTTCCACGACGATTGCACATGCCGTTATGTCACCAAGGCATGGTACAACAAAAAATGGCTCGCCAATCAGTCTTAGCTTTTTTACTATACCAGCTTCATCGTCACTTGGCGCGATCATGTAGATTACACCATATCCCAAAGACGGTGGTTCTACTTTGATGGTAAAGTTTTGAATAACTCCTGACCTTACCATTTTAGTTATTCGTGATTTTACAGAAACGCCTGACAAACCAACTTTTTTTCCAATTTGCCTGTCCGGCGTCCTACAGTCAATAGTTAAAATTGCAAGAATTTTCATATCATAATTGTCTAATTTGTTAAGTTTCAATGTATGTATATTATAATTAGTGGTTATTATAGTTAATTATGTCCTATATACTAGTACTATGATACAGATCCTTTATATTTTGTACAATTAGATTTCGTACATGGATTACCGATTTCATCTGGCAAAGAGAATGCTGGTAAACAAAAGGGGAAGCTTGATTGGGGCTGTGCTGGCTGTCTCGATTGGAATTTTAGTAATTAATGTAAATTTTGTAATTTTTCAGGGAATCTATGATGCCATAATCCGTGACATGTCAGAATATCGTTTTGGAGACATTTACGTTTATGACGAAGAGAAATCTACCATTGAAAAATCAGATACTGTTTTAATTAATTGGTTTGAACGAATTCCAGGCGTTGAGGCAGCAACGCCAAGGTTAGAAGCGTCGGCAACTGCAGAGACTAGAATTTTAGGACATCAACATGAGAAGTTTAACGTACCTGTTCTTGGTGTTGATCCCATTTCTGACATTAGAACATCAACTATCCACGAAACGGTAGGTGATGGGCAATATGTCTATGCGCGCAACTCAATTGTAGTTGGAGAATCAGTTGCATCTGATCTTGGGGGATGTTCACAAGGCGGATTTTTCATGTCTAGCGGAACTGACCCAACAGTAACAGGAGATGTCGACATAGGTGAATGCCAACCAGTCCGGGTTGGTGATAGTGTAAAACTTACTATAACAGATCAATGGGGCATCGACCAAAAAAAGCGGTTCGTTGTAACTGGCATTTCTGGAACTGCAGGTGGACAGGGATTTGACAGAAGTGTCATCATTCACATAGATACTTTGCGTGACATGTTGGATAGATCAGGTGAATCAGGATCAATTATGGTTAGATTGCAAGAATCAGCAAGCCCCTATGACGCAAAACAAATTAAAAACCAATTCTTACAGGCATTTCCAAATGATAACCTAAGGGCTGAAACTATTGAAGAATCTGCGGAATCAACTCTTGCAGGATTCAGATCCGGAATTGCCATGATTAATTTAATTGGTTATTTCGGAATGGGGTCATCTGCATTTGCCATCCTTACCATACAAATGATGTTAGTAAACAGCAAAACAAGGGAAATTGGCATTATGCGAGCCATTGGTGCTAGACGCAAAGACATTTTGATTATTTTCATCATGCAGGGAATGATTATTGGTGCAATGGGTGCTGGTGCAGGTACTGCATTAGGACTGGGTTATACTACCTATGCCAAAATAACAAATATGGAGTTTGGGGGCAGTTTGGCACTAGAGGTTAACTATAACTGGCAAAAAATTGGTGAGACAGCTTTCATTGCATTCATTCTGGCCATGATTGCGTCAATATATCCCTCGTATCGTGCTACGAAAAAACAACCAGTGGAGGCGATGAGAGCTGTCTGATGTTGCATTACAATTAGAAAATGTGACCAAGATCTACGGGGAAGCAGAAACCAAGGTTAGAGCACTTGATAACGTTTCATTCTCTGTAAAAAAGGGCGAATTTGTATTGGTTATAGGAAGCTCTGGTTCCGGAAAATCTACCTTACTAAACATGATTGGATTGCTGGATAAGCCAACGGAGGGCAAAGTTCTGGTAGATGGGTTTGACACCAGCAACTTAACTGATAACGAGATCTCTACTTTTAGAAATAAAAAACTAGGCTTTGTTTTCCAGTTTGCCAATCTTCTGGCTGATCTTACGGTATTAGAAAATGTCCTTCTTCCCAGCCAAATACAGTTCGATTCTACAACCAATAACAAGGCAAAGGAGATTCTTGAAAAAGTTGGCTTGAAAGATCAATTATTCAAAAGGGCAAACAAAATTTCTGGCGGTCAGGCTCAGAGGGCTGCCATTGCGCGTGGACTGGTAAACAATCCAACAATAGTTTTAGCAGATGAACCTACGGGAAACTTGGACTCGGTTACTGCAAAAAATGTCATAGAAGTAATGAAGAAGATGGCAAAGGATCTGGGGCAGACCTTCATTGTTGTAACTCACGAGAGAGCACAGTTTGGAGACGTTGATCGAATTATTACAATTAAGGATGGTCGTGCATTTGAGGGAGAACACTCCCCAGAGCTGGAGGTTGTTGCATAATGGATCTCACAAAACTTGTTTTTTTGTTAGTGCTAGTTTGTAGCATTCCAGTCTTTCATGCTTATGGACAGCTTGATGACAAGCCCCCACAAGGAATTTTGCGATCGGGCATAGTTGGAGTAAAGTTACTTGATGCTTACTTTGGAACTTCAACGGAAAAGATGGAAGTTGGACCAGGTGACAAAAACGTTCCATTTACAGTAGAATTTGCTAACATATCAACAACCGATATAGTTGGCATTAAAGGACAGCTATCTCTACCGACATACTTCCAGTCACCACAGGGAATAAACTATCCAATCCAAGCGGACAGCAACACAAGGGCAACGACAGGAAGCAATTTTCATCTTACATTTTATGTAGACATATCTGACGGTGCATTAATCAAAACTTATCCCGGCTCTGTAGAAATAGATTATTCAAGGTTAAAATCATCTGGGGTAAGACAGAACTCATTTCAGTTTACTTTTACTTTACCAGGAGAAAGCATTCTAAATCTCAAATCTCTCACTCCTGTGATAACCTCAATCACAAATAACGATGTAATCTTAGAAATTTCGAACTCTGGCTCCGCCACGTTATCAAATGTTAACATAGTATTACAAAACACAGACACATCAATTTCTTCCGCAAGCGTATCTACTACAAATGTCGAGAAAGTAATTTTTGATCAAAATTACTGGAAAATAGGAAACATTAATCCAAACTCTGCGAAGACATTTTCATTTAATGTGTTTGTTCCAGAAAGTTTGAAAAACGAGCCACTGCGTATTCCCATGAAGATAACTTATTCCAATGCACATGGAGATAAACAATCGCTGATAAGAGTTGCAGACCTTTACATTAACGGTTTGATCAAACCGTCGATTTATGGGGTGAAGGTAATCGAACTGTCAGGAAAGAAGACGGTAATTGGCGAGATACTAAACGAAGGAAATGCTGATGGTTTGTTTGGATTTGTCAAATTACTGCCACTAGGTGATTCTAACATCAGAGAGTCTTCCCAGTACATCGACGAAATAGAGCCTGATTCACCGATTCCATTTAACATGCCAATAGAATCTAACGGCTTGCTTAGTTTTGGAGAACATGACATTAGGATCATAGTTTCATACAAGGATGCAGTTCGTGATGAACATACCATTACGTATGATACTACCATCACAATCAATCCATTTGCAGACAACACGGATTACGGCTCTATAATAGGCGGGTTAATTTTTCTAGCATTTGTAATTGTAATTGGTTACAAACTATACAGTAAAGGCAAGATTCCATTTATCAAAAAGGGAAAAATTCCATACGTTAGTAAAAAGACAGAATCTTAGGCATATTCTTTTTGAGCACTAGGCATGAGTATTTGTTAACTGAAATGTTTTTTAATATGTGTTTGAGAGGTATCATGGAAAAAGAGACAGTCAGATCAAGCTCTTCTTGATTGACTTATCTCTTTCTCCGCTTTTAATTATTAATCAACTTTTGAAATAGTGCAGATCGCTCTAGCTAACAATATAAGCAATTACAGAAATACCCGATCATCAAAATGAATGAAATTGATGTCCCAAAACATCTAAGGCAATTCATGCTCGAAGGAGCACGAGAGACCAAGCTTGGTGACAAAAAGGGCGCAAAAAAGCAATACCGTTATGGAAACTTGCACATACGTGAGTATGATGACAAGTATACCGTCCACATGGACAAATACGATCCAAGGAGTGACCCAATACGCCATTTGGTGTGGGATGCTCCAGAAGTACTGATTGGCTTGGCTGGCGCAATTATTGGCGGCAGTAAGGTAGGATCTTATCTTTACAATAAAAACAAAAATGCAAAACAATCATCAATCCTTTCTGGTTTAATTGCTTCTATAGTAATAGGCTACATCAGCTATAGTGTATCTAAAAAATTAAAACCTCAATGAGGCGAGAAATATTTCAACACTTAGAATAATCCAAGTCTTTTTCAAGTTAGTGCCAGTATTTCTTGCATTACGCAAAGACAGAAAACTGTGGATAAAACAGGATGGAAATAATGTTGACGAAAAGAGGTTTAGAAAAAACGCAAGAAAAATTCTTAACGTTTGTATATCTCTAGGACCCGTTTACATAAAATTTGGACAGTGGCTCTCTTCACGCGCAGACATACTGCCACAACCATATCTAGAAGAATTATCTAAATTACAAGACAGTGTACCAGCTGTTCCATTTGAGAAAGTTAAGCCGATAATTGAGAAAGACATTGGAAAGATTGAAGAAAAGTTTGACGATCTGGATGAAAACTCACTGTCCGGTGCATCGCTTGGTCAGGTGCATCGAGCAACAAAGAACGGACAGCAAGTAATAGTCAAGGTAAGGCGGCCAGGAATTGAAAAGCAAGTAGAAAGAGATCTCAAGGTTCTGATGAAGATAATTCCTTTTGTAATGAAGTTCGTTGATCCAAATTTAAGATTCTCAATCATTCCTATAATGAAGCAGTTTGGTGAGTCGATTCATGAGGAGATGGACTATTCCAAAGAGTCTGAAAACCTGAAAAAAATAAAAAAGAATATGGAGCCATACGGCAACGTAGTAATTCCGGAGGTGCATGACGACTATTCAACAAAGAACGTACTCACGATGGAGTACATTCCAGGCATCAAGATAACCAACATTGAGGAGCTTGACAAAAAGGGAATTGACAGGCAAAAACTAGTCATCGATGTACACAAGGTCTTCTTTACGATGCTTTTGCGACATTCCATCTTCCATGCAGACCCGCATCCGGGAAACATCTCGGTTAGGGATGATGGAACATTAATCCTGTACGACTTTGGGATGGTTGGAAGGCTGAACGATGAGACTAGATTGCGCCTTGTGCGCCTCTATCTTGCTCTTGTGGAAAAAAACCCACCAAGAACTGTAAACGCAATGGATGAGCTTGGAATGCTGGCACCCGACTTTAACCGGGAAGTGATAGAAAAGGGAATCGACATGTCCATAAAATCAATGTATGGCAAAAAGCCAGATGAGATGGAAGTAGAAGCACTGATGACCCTTGCCAACAAGACGATGTCAAAGTTTCCATTCAAGCTTCCAAAGCATCTTGCATTATACCTTAGAATGTCAACCATCATCGAGGGAATCTACCATACACACAAGGTTGATTTCAAGTTCATCAAGGTTCTAAGACAAATTCTAGAAGAGGAAAGTTTGATCAAGGACGCATACATAGAAGAGATCAAGCACTCGTTCAAAAGATTTGCAAAGGCACTTGACGATACTCTCACAATTGCACCAGAGATAAAAAAATTCATGGACGAGAACCGCGTTCTGCAGCAAAAAAATAAGCGTGGCTCGAATACGTTGCTGTCAGGAAGCATATTATCAGGAGCCGTATTTTTTGGCTCTGTGTTCCTGTTCCAGTCAAATGAAACACTTGGAATGATTGGAATGATTGTGTCTGCAGCAATTATGGGAATATTTGTAGCATCTAGAAATCGTTAATCTAGCGAGATCTCTTTTCCCTTCTTCGTAATTGGGATTTCAATTGTTAGCACGCCATCAGTATATTTTGCAGAATTTACTTTCTCTTCTCCTTCTTTAACAGTTATTGGCAGTCTCATTTTTTTATCTATTACACGTGGTCGTTGCTTCATTATGGTTCTGCCATTCGCCACATCTTTTTTTTCTGCGTTGATAGATAGCACATTACCATTCATCGAAACCTTGATGTCACTCTTATCAAAGCCAGGAATGTCTACCGTAACAATTAGGTTATCATTTTCTTCATGCAAGTCAATAGGTGGCAATACAAACTCAAAAAACTCTCTTGACTTGTCATCTACTTCCTTAAAAAACTCCTTGGCTACGTGCTTTACTAGACCCATTTTTTTAATTGATTTTTTTTATGTTATAAATTTTGATAGATTTTTAATCCTGAGACAGTCACATTCAGTATTGATTATTGCAATTGAGGGTCTTGATCAAGCAGGAAAGAAAACACAGACAGAAATGTTGGTAAAAGCATTGCGAAGAATAAAAATTAAGACCGCAGTTTTCAGCTTTCCTGATTATTCAACCATTGTCGGCAAGGAAATCAAAAACCATCTTTCTGGAAAAAGAAATTTTCCTCCAGAAATTATTCATTATCTTTATGCAGCAAACAGATTGGAAAAACTTGAGGAGATACAAAAAGCGTCTTCAAAAAATTCTGTATTGGTAATGAACAGGTATTATCACTCTAATCTTGTATATGGCATTGCTAACGGGTTGAAGGAAAAATGGTTACAAAAACTGGAAGAGGGTCTTCCAAAGGCAGATCTTGTTATTGTTTTAGACGCTTCACAAGACGACTCATTTTCACGCAAAAAATCTAAAAGGGACAGATTTGAAAAAAATAAAAATTTTTCAAAAAAAATATCTCGAATATATCGCAGGCTTGCAAAAAAACACAGATGGAGGATGGTTTCATCTGACACTAAACAGAATACTCATAAGGAAATTATGAAAATCATTTCCAAGAAAATAGGATCATGAAAAAGACACACATTGACATCATTGATCCTATTCATGATTTTGTTAGAGTTTATGATAGCGAGCTGAAAATCATAGACACACCAATTTTTCAGAGACTAAGAAGAATACGGCAACTTTCAAGCGCACATTTAATCTATCCAGGCGCGCAGCATACCAGATTTGAGCACTCTCTTGGCGTAATGCACATTGCTTCAATGGCTGGCCATGCACTTTATGAAAAGGGACTAATTTCTGTTGATGACATTCAAAATTTACGATTTGCCGGTTTGTTACATGACATAGGGCACGGTCCATTTTCACATATTTTTGAGGAGCTTCTACAAAAGAAAAGACACTCCCATGAGGACATAGGAAAAGAGATCATACTGAAGACAATGATTGGCGATTTGATTTCAAAAAACGGATACGATAAGAGATTCATAACAAAGATGGCTTTCGGCGACTCGAAATTCCAGTTTTTGAATGAAATAATATCTGGTGCTTTAAGTGCTGATATTATGGATTACCTGCTTAGGGACGGACACTTTACGGGCGCTGAACACGCAAAGATTGACCACAATCGGCTGACATTTTCTTTAGACGTATACAAAAACAAACTGGCACTTGACAAGTCAGCGCTAGTAAATTTTGAAACTATGATGATATCTAGATATCAGATGTTCAAGGCCGTCTATTTTCATAAGACGGTTAGGGCTGGCGAAGTAATGCTGTTAGAGTCAATGAATCTAGCAGAAGAGGAACTTGAGCTTACCTCAATGAATCTTGATGATTATCTGAAATTGTCTGACGAAGTAATTCTCTCCAAGCTGCTAAGCCTTCCTGAACATAATTCCAAACTAAAAACCGCGAAAAAAATTGCCACAGATTATCAAAACAGGAATTTATTCAAACCAGTCTTTGAATTGACTCTAACTGGAACTACAATAACAAAAAAGCGCATGCGAGATATTAGAGAAGAGCTTTCAAAAAGTTCCAAGGTAGACATTAATGAAATTTTTGTTGACAGTTCTAACACATCCTCAATTCCGTTATCTCCTTCAAAAAAGGAGTCCAAATCCATTATTCTCTTAGAGGTGGATAACAATAAAACAAAAGCAAAAGAAATACAAATTTCAAACATTCAACTTGTTTCGGTAATGTCTGGGTTTATGAAAATTTTAAGGGTTTATACCCCTGCAAAAAATCGAAAAAAAGTTGAAATGGCTGCAAAATCAATCCTTGGTGATCTGAAATAATGAAAAAAATAATTGTCATCAAACTTTCCGGTCAAGTGTTTAGTATGGATCAGACAAAGATGTTGAAGGATTATGCAACATTTTTTGTAAAGAAAAGCAAAACATACCAACCAGTAATAGTTGCTGGCGGCGGAAAGATTGCACGATATTTTATCTCTCATGCTAGATCATCAGGAGCAGACGAATCCACTTTAGACGAGCTTGGAATTGAGATATCGCGACTAAACGCCAAGCTGCTGATTTATGCATTAAAGGGCAAGGCTTACCCTCATCCCCCAACAACTTTGACTGAAGTAAAAAACGCAGTGGACAGCGGTCTCATCGTTGTTGCAGGAGGGCTACATCCAGGTCAAAGTACAAATGGCACTGCTGCACTAATTGCAGAAAAAGTAAAGGCAGCCGAGTTTCTAAATGCCACTGACGTTGACGGGATATACGACTCGGATCCTAACAAAAATAAAAAAGCTAAAAAATTCACACGAATAGACATAAGGGATCTTCGCAACATGTTAGTACGTGAAGATTCGATGGCTGGCGGTTATGATCTTATGGACATTGTTGCACTAAAAGTAATTGAGAGATCAAAAATTAAAACAAGAATTATCAAAGCGGACATTAAAACTATTGAAAATGCTATGAAGGGTCTGCGTGTAGGAACCGAGATAGTTCTATAAGCTGATTACTTTAACTCGTCTTGCACAGTAGGATATGTGTCAGTCCAAATTTTTATCTCCTTGCTTGGAAATTCGGCAATACCAGAAGCCAAAACTTTGTCGAGTATTTTTTTTGCTTCTTCCTTCTCTAATGCCTTTGTTTGTGCCTTGGTAAATCCGCCTTCGTCTACCAAAAGTATAACAAAACCGTCATCAGTTTTAATCACTGTAACAAAAGATTCCTCTCCCACGGGAACAAATTTTCCATCAATCTTCTTAGTGGTAAGAGTTAGCATCGCAAAACCAGATATATCAAACAAAACCATTTGCGCTTTGTTTGCTCTCTGCTTTCCAATTTGTACTGCTTGAAAATACTGCATAATATAATGAGTCTATAGCACTATATGCACTTTATCTCAACATTTAAGAAATGTACACAAGAATCAAAAACGGTGAATCCTAGAATTATTGTTGGCGCTGCAGCTGGTGTACTTGTTGTAATTCTAGTTGTGTTTACGTTAACTGGTACTTCAGTAGTTAGTGACGTGGGGGGAGGATTTTTCTCACCGTCAACTCAGCAGCAGGTATTGCCACTTGAGATAGAATTATTTGACATTTCCATACTAGAGGTTACTGAAAAGCAGGCAACGCTTGAAATAAAATTTAAGGTTGCGAATCCAAACTTCAAGTCTGTCATGCTTCAACACATAAAATATTCAGTCTATCATAATGACGCCCGAATTGCTGTAGGTGGGTTGGGCACTATCCCAGAGGGATTTCTTGCATCTCCAAATTACTTTATCATACTCAATGAAAGACCATCTATTATTGGTGAAAAATTTACTATCACAAATACTGGCAACACTCCTGAACTTTGGGAAACATTAACGAAAAACGAACTAAATTGGAGGGTTTCTGGTCAGGCATTCTTCAACCTTAGTTCGATAACTACAGGGCAGGAAAACACTTTAAAATTTGATTTCTCAGAAAATGATTAGTTCTGTATCATAAAATTTGAAAATTGTGATTATTTGTAAAAATCTAAAAAAAATTAACAATACTATATATGATGGAGCTTTAGCATTTCAACAATGGCAGAAGCATCTATGGCAGCATTTGGAGCAGCAATCGGTGTGTTAATTGCTATGGCAGTTGTAGTGTTTGGACTGCGTGGCAAGGGACATGCAAGAGCACCAGACGCATAAATATACCATCTTTTCAACTTTTTTATTATTTTTCTACTTTTAGATGGTTTTTTACATTTTTATGTTCAATATTTTAGCTGATTCGTTATGGGTCCTTTGTTTGCAGGTGGTGGTGCTGGCGATAGAGACTATAAGCAGGTTGTAAGAGACGCCATAGACTCGATTGGCGAAGATATTTCATTAAAGATTGATACAAAGGACATCAACACAATTTACCTCCACGAGGCTACAAAGTGTCTACGGCGTTCCTTCTATGATAGAATGGATCCACTCGAGACTGAACAGACACAATTCAACAAAGTCTTGGGAGGACTGTTCCGAAAAATGAAATCTAATGCTACTGTTGGCAAGTATGACTTGGATGGAGGACTGACTCTGAAAGGGCAGGCAGACATGATTAAGGATGATGTTGTCTTGCTCTTTAGATCCATTGACAAGTTTCCAGAAAATCCACTGGCTGTAGATATGTTATACCTAAATGCCTGCATGTGGCTGTTCGACAAAATTGAAGGAATTATTGTCTACATCACACCAGACGGAAAAGAGGATTCATTTGTTACAAACAGGAATCAAAAGATGTTTGAGGAGGTGGTTAGGCGAACTAAGGTATTTCATGACCTACTAGAGAAGAACAACGCTGATCCAAAAGCAAAGCCACCCATAATAGAGCCGTCACTAGACTGTCTAGATTGCCAATACTATGAAAGATGCTATATCAAAAAGAAAACAGGAAGAACAATAACCATGGGATCACTGCTTAACCAGTTTGGCAAGGACGATACGATTTAATGTACTATTACGTGAATTTTGAAAAGAATTTTAGAACATTAAATTTTTTAGATTTTGACAATGTCGTAAATCCTGTCAATAACTCATTTTGAATTGCAAAAGCGTTGTCAGACACTTCCTGAAATTTTGAAATGGTAAACGGCAGAAGATTTTTCAGTTTTCCTTCACAAAAAGCTCTAACGTAAACCTCAAACATCGAATATGTAAATTTTGGCGAAATTTTTACTAATGTCTTAACAACATCTGCAAATTCTTTTTCTTTTATTTCAGCCTTTGATAAAAACTCGTCCAAAACAGAGTCTTTTTGGTCAAAATCATCAATCGATAAGGCCACAAGAAGTCCTTTAGTTGTAAGTTGGTAGTGTGGCATACCACTCTCCTGCAACGCCTTAGGTCCCCGCTTCAGAGGTAACCGTCCAGCCTCCACAACGATGTCTAACGGAATAAGAATTTCATCCAAGTCGCGAAAAACCCCGGAATAGATATTTTTCCAAAGAAGATTATTTTTTTTTGCTATATTCTGGGCAATAGCCGTACGAGTCGTTAATGTAGAACTGTCTTCCTTGGCAAGATGGGATATGATGTGTCTCTGCCTAATAGCCTCCCCCGTCAGCTGTTCTCTTTTTGTTTTGAACGTTTCAAATATTGAGAGTTTTGGGAATTGTGGCTTCAACATAAACCACCAACGCAATTTTTACCATTCATATCCAGTTTCATGCCTAGAAAGTGTAACACAATATTAGAATATTATGATAATATCATTATATATGTATATTTAGTTAATGACCTAATTTGTAAATAACACAACTTTAGGTTTATAACTAGTTCAATTCGCGCATGCAATTAGATGAACTCTAAAAATCATAAGTATGCTCTATTACTTATGGTCGCAGTCGCGCTCACCGCGACGGGAGCAATGGCTCAGGCATATGCCCAATCAATCGTTGATGGAATGGATGGGTATCAAGTCGGAGTACCGGGCGCCGGAATCTATACTGGTAATCCCAACGAATGTTGGTATGATACAGATGACGATGGCACACCGGACATGTATTGTTTCATAGATACAGGTGACACTGCGTGGATGTTGACAGCATCAGCTCTTGTCTTGTTCATGACTCCAGGGGTAGCATTCCTTTATGGAGGACTAGCAAGATCAAAGAACGCTGTAAACACAATTGGAATGACATTCATTGTCATGGGACTAATGTCAGTACAATGGGTACTGTGGGGATATTCCCTAGCATTTGGACCAATTGACAATGATGCAAACATGTTCATGGGCAACCTGGACTACGTTGGTTTCAATCAAGTTTCACACTGGGCACCACTAGGTGAACCAGGCTCATGTGAAGGCACTTGGTCTGATTATTACCAAATGCAACAGATGAAAACAACAGGTTATTGTAGTCAAGGATGGCCTGGAACAGTTCCACATCAATTGTTTGCAATGTTCCAAGCAACATTCGCCATTATCACACCAGCTCTCATTGTCGGTGGCTTAGTTGACCGAATGAAGTTCAGCGCTCTGGTAATCTTCATACTCTTATGGGGAACCTTCGTGTATGACCCAATTGCACATTGGGTCTGGGGAGGCGGATACATAGGAAACTTGGACTTTGATCCAGACCTGTCACCTTCGTACGGTCTTGACTTTGCAGGCGGTACTGTAGTTCATATAACTTCAGGATTTGCAGCCCTAGCAGCAGCTCTAGTTCTTGGTAGACGACTTGGATATGGAAAGGTTCCAATGGAACCACACAACATACCTATGGTCGTACTGGGAGCTTCAATACTCTGGTTTGGCTGGTTCGGATTCAACGCAGGAAGCGAAGTATTGTCAGACGGAATCGCTGTCAGCGCTTGGACTGTAACTAACACAGCAACTGGCATGGCTTCGGTAACTTGGTTACTGATGTCATGGGGACATACTGGAAGACCCAGTATCGCAGGTGCTGCAACTGGTGCAGTAGCAGGCTTGGTAGCAATTACTCCAGCATCTGGTTGGGTTGGCCCTATGGCTTCAATCATAATCGGAGTTGCTGCAGGAACCCTCTGTTACGGCGCTGTCGCGTTCAAAAACTCGCGCAAATGGGATGACGCCCTCGATGTATGGGGAGTACACGGAATAGGCGGTTTCACTGGTGCAGTTTTGACCGGAACACTAGCAAGTCCACACATTTGGGATACCGGTGACGGTATTGGTGCGTGGACTGGAACAGCAGAAGGATTTGAGCAACAAGCTATTAACATAGTGGCAGCATGTATGTCCGTTGCTTACACGTTCGCTGTGACAATTGCTATACTGAAGATTATGGACGCAATCTGGCCAGGTGGAATTCGAGTTACTCCAAGAGAGGAGGAAGTCGGATTGGACATCGCCCAGAACGGTGAACGAGCATACGTATTCGAGTGAAAAACTCCATCTTTTTTTTCTTTTTTTTATTTTAATCTATACAAATTCATTTACCGTCAACAATATACAAAATTGTGTTAATCACCACAGCAGAACTAGAGAAAATTATTGATGATCCTAGTCTTATTTTGATTGACGCAAGGTCCTTCCAAGAATATTCTCAGGGACACATTACAAATGCTGTAAACTTGGACCTTTTCTCCTTTCACTGGATTGATACAAGCCAGAATGGAATATCTTCCTTTAATGAACAGTTTAGAAAAATTTTTTCGCAGGCGGGTGTCTCGGAAGAAAAAAAAGTAGTTTTCTATGATAACGTCTCTGGAATGCTTGCCGCCAGAGGAGTTTGGCTGCTTGAATATTTTTCACATCCCAACGTATCAATGCTTGACGGCGGCATTACAAAATGGAAGAATGAAGGACGTGCTTGGAATACAATTCCAACTGGCTACAAGCCATCCAATTTTTCTGGAAAGCCCAATCCTAAAGTTTTAGCGGGGTTTGAGTATGTGTTGGATAACCTTAACAAAATTACAATTTTAGATGTGCGTTCAAAGGAAGAGTTTGATGGTGAACTTGTAAGAGCAGCTAGAGGTGGTCACATACCAACATCAACTAACATAGACTATACTGAAAACATTGCCAATGATGGAACTCTCAAAAATAATGATGATCTTTCTAAACTATATCAAATGCCAAAAGATGCAGAAGTTGTAACTTATTGTCAAGGGGCATATAGGGCGGCAAATACATTTGTGGTACTAAAGAAAATTGGATTCACAAACGTCAAAGTCTATCTTGGATCTTGGGGAGAATGGGGAAACAAATCAGAACTTCCCATAGAATAAAAAACCTCGATCAAGATTTTCATAATATGGTTAATATAACGTTAGGGAAGCAGCGAGATCAGATGGCTCATAGCAGGAAAAAATTTTCCTATCTCGCTATTGTTGTTGGGGCTGTCATGTTAGTTATGACATTTGTTACACCTCCAGCTTTTGCTCAAGAAGGCGGAGATTCAGCATTAGCAAAGCCTATTTTGGCACTCGCTGCTGCTATTGCAATAGCAGGAGGTTTGATCGGTACTGGCAGCGCACAGCAGGGAATAGGTGCGGCTGGTATGGGAATTATAGCAGAAAAACCAGAAAAGTTTGGTCAAGTTTTATTCTTCTTTGTAATTCCTGAAACACTTTGGATTATTGGTTTCGTTCTGGGAATTATCCTATTGCTTGATATACTCTAAGGCAAAGCACCATGAGTATAGATCAATTTGTGACTGAGATTCAAAATAGAAAAAAAAACGAACTTGCTGATCTTGATAAAAAATTAAACGACAAAAAATCAGAAATTGATGCTAAAAAAAATTCTGTTGTTAAGGAGCTTAAGGAGAACTATGCCAACGAGGCAAAGACAAAAGCAGAAAGAGAAGGAGCAAGAATAGTTGAGGCTGGAAAACTTGAAGCCAAGAAGATATTGTTTGACGCAATCAACAAAAATTTAGATTCCACGTTTGATGTTATCAAAAAAGAGCTAGACGGTTACTCAAAAAAACCGGAATACAACCAAGTCCTACAAAAGTTGGTTGACTATTCAAAGAAAGTGCTTGCTAAGGAACTAGTAGTTCATTGCCGTGAAGAGGACAAGCAATTTTTCAAGAGTGGGGTAAAAGTTGGTTCTACAATTCAAACTCTAGGCGGTTTTATCGCTGAAAACAAAGAGGGTACGAAAGAAATTGATTTGACTTTTGAAGAACTGCTTAGAAGTAGCGAAGATGAGATAAAGAATACAATTTTGGAGAAGATACTGTAATGGGCGCATCACAATACGCATCTTCATTTGGAAGGTTACAGTCAATTGCAATAAATTTTCTTTCTGAAGAATTTTTACAAAACCTGCTCAAGGCAAATAGTGTAACAGAGATGGTCAAGCAATTGGAATCAACTTGGTATGGCGAAGAGATCAAAAAGTCTGCATCAGTGTACAAAGAAGCCGAGCTCTTAGAAGTTGCATTTAACCGCCACATTGTTGAAACCAATAAAATTATTTCAGAGGCAACACCATTTAGTGGCAAAAACGCGGTTAGAGCTTATCTTTCTAAATGGGATCTTTACAATATAGAATTGATTCTCTCTTCCAAGGCAATGGGAAGAGAAATTACAGAAACTGAATCGTTGCTGATTTCTAGCAGAAATGTTCCCGCAGGAATTGCTGCCGGTAACATATCACACGATGAGATAAAGATCATTCTTGCTGAAACAACCGTTGATGGCGTAGTTAGCAAACTAACAAAATATGATTATGGTGTTGTCTTGATGAAGCACTTGGATGAGTTCCAAAAGACTGGAGATTTGGGACCAATGATGTCAGCCCTACACGAGGCATACTATCAAAAGTTGCTCGAGTCACTCAAGTTCTTCCAGGGAGATGAAGGCTCAATCAGAGAATTAATTCGAGCCGAAATAGACAAGAAAAACATTCTGAATCTTTTGAAGGCAAAGGAATCCAACCTAGAAAAGGACGTGATAACAAAACATCTTGTTGAAGGCGGAAGAATATCCTCAAAGGAGTTACTTGACAGTTATGAGGTAAAGGACGTTATAGAAATGGTTGGAAAATTTGATTCTTACTTTAAGCTAACTGATGCTATCGAACAATACAAGACTTCAAAAAGCTTGATTGATTTCGAGGTAGCAATTACAAAATTCATCTTTACAAACTATGTAAAAAAATTGAGAAACATTGCATTGTCAATCGGGACTATTTTCTATTTTCTATTCAGAGCAGAAAATGAACATGAAAATCTAAAAAGGATTACATATGGTAAGCGCTACGATCTTCCAATTGATAAAATCAAGGGGATGTTGTTATTTTGAGTGAACAAGTTTCAAAACAAAAAGCTGATACGAGTGGCAGATTAGCCGTTGTAGGAGATCGCGAACTTGTAATTGGTTATCGTCTGATTGGAATCGATGATACCTTTATTGTCACCGATGAAGAGGATGCAAGTAAAAAAATTCAAGAGCTCTACTCATCTGGTGAGTTCGGTTTGATTATTGCAAGCAATTCAATGCGTGATAAACTTTCTTCAAAATTCATCGCAGAAATTGAGGAGTCCATCGAGCCACTAGTGTTATTTATGCCATCTCAAAAAGAAACTGCTGAAGAAGACAAAGAATCAATTGCTGCATTGGCAAAACGGGTTCTGGGAATTAGTATAGAGGTCAATTGACATGGCAGACGCTATAATTTCAAGAATTACTGGTCCTGTTGTAGTAGCTAAGGATATTGAAGGCGCGCACATGTTTGACGTTGTTCGTATTGGTGAGATGGGTCTTATGGGTGAAATCATTCGTCTGGAAGGAAACACTGCGCAGATTCAAGTTTACGAGGATACAACTGGTCTCAAGCCAGGAGAAAAAGTGATAAATACAAATCGACCACTCTCTTTGCAGCTTGGACCGGGACTCTTAACATCAATTTATGATGGAATTCAAAGACCTTTGGATGTCTTAGCTGCAGAGAGTGGAGACTTTATCAGCAGAGGAAAAATTATTCCTGCACTTGATCAAAAGAAAAAGTGGGAGTTTATCCCAGTAAAGAAAAACGGAGACCAAGTTTCTCCCGGTGAGATAATCGCTGAAGTTCAAGAGACTCCGCTAATCAAACACAAAATTATGGTGCCTTACAACGTTTCTGGCGAACTTGTTGATATTTCTGAAGGACAATTTACTGTAAATGACAAAATTGCAGCCGTAAAAAATAGTAAGACTACTGATATCGGTCTATCAAGTTGGTGGACAGTAAGAATACCAAGACCAGTTTTGAGAAAACTTCCACCTGATCAGCCATTGCTTACAGGCCAAAGAGTACTTGACACATTTTTCCCCGTTGCTAAAGGAGGTTCAGCTGCAATTCCAGGTCCATTTGGAAGTGGAAAAACAGTAACTCAACAGCAGCTTGCCAAGTGGGCAGACAGCGAGATAATTGTTTACATTGGTTGTGGAGAAAGAGGAAATGAAATGTGTGAAGTACTGACACAATTCCCTAAACTAATAGATCCAAAATCAAAGCGTCCTTTAATGGAACGAACTATTCTAGTGGCAAACACTTCAAACATGCCAGTAGCTGCACGTGAAGCAAGTATCTATACTGGAATTACAATGGGTGAATATTATCGTGACATGGGATACGGTGTAGCACTTATGGCTGACAGTACTTCAAGATGGGCTGAGGCATTAAGAGAAATTTCAGGAAGGCTAGAAGAGATGCCTGGTGAAGAAGGATATCCAGCATATCTCGGAAGAAGATTAGCAGAGTTTTATGAAAGAGGAGGAAGATGCATTGTTATTTCTCCTGAAGAGCGTGAAGGCTCCTTATCTATAGTTGGTGCAGTCTCTCCACCCGGTGGAGATTTTTCAGAACCAGTTTCACAAAACACACTTAGAGTAACCCGTGTGTTCTGGGGACTTGATGCCAATTTAGCAAACAGGAGACACTTTCCAGCAATCAACTGGCTGACAAGCTATTCTTTGTACATGGATGACATGGCAGACTGGTACAAATCTAACGTTTCAAAGGATTGGATTGACCAAAGAAAAGAGGCATTAGAAATTTTACAGAAAGAATCAGAACTGCAAGAGATTGTGCAACTTGTAGGATATGATGCATTACCGGAACCAGAAAAAGGAATCTTGGACACTGCCCGTTCAATTCGTGAAGATTACCTCCAGCAAAGTGCATTTGATGAGGTTGATACTTACACATCAATACAAAAACAACACAAGATGTTGTCTACCATTTTAGAATTTGGTAGGAAGGAGGCTGACGTAATAAAGAAAGGATCTACATCTGCCAAAGTGGGAGCACTTGAATCAAGAGGAATGATACCAAAAATGAAATGGACAAAAGAGGAAGAATTAGAAAAATTACTAAACGACATTAACAGCAAGATGAAACAAGAATTTGATTCCCTTTCAAAGGAGAGTTCTAACTAATGCCAAACGTATCGTTTAAAACACTAGACAAAGTTGCAGGCCCACTGATTTTTGTCAAGGGGGTTGATAACGCAGCTTATGGTGAAATGGTTGAGATAAAATTAGAAAATGGAGAAAGACGACAGGGACAAGTATTAGATACAAGTCAAGGTCTTGCTGTAGTCCAGGTCTTCGGTCAAACTTTAGGTCTTAACACTACTGGTACTTCAACAACATTCCTTGGTGAAACAGCAACATTATCAGTATCTGATGAAATGCTCGGAAGAGTATTTGATGGACTGGGAAACCCAAAAGATAATGGACCAAAGATTGTATCAAAAGAAAAATTTGATCTAGTAGGTTCCAGCATTAATCCATATTCCAGAGAAGAACCATCGGAATTCATTCAAACGGGAATGTCAAACATTGATGGAATGAACACACTGGTAAGGGGTCAGAAATTACCAATCTTCTCAGCATCCGGCCTACCACATAATCAACTTGCATCACAAATTGCAAGACAGGCACAAGTCCTTGGCACGGAAGAAAACTTTTCTGTTGTCTTTGCAGCAATTGGAATTACAAGTGAGGAGGCAAACTTTTTCATTAAGCAATTCGAAGAGAGTGGTTCACTTGAAAGAACTGCACTTTTCCTTAACTTATCTTCTGATCCTTCAATGGAACGTATACTTACTCCTAGACTTGCACTAACCACCGCAGAATTCCTTGCATATGAACGCGAACAACACGTCTTGGTCATTTTAACAGATATGACAAACTATTGTGAAGCATTAAGAGAAATTTCTGCAGCACGTGAAGAAGTTCCAGGAAGAAGAGGTTATCCAGGTTATCTGTATACAGACTTGGCTTCAATTTATGAGCGTGCAGGAAAAATCAAGGGAAGGAAAGGTTCAGTAACACAACTACCAATTCTTACAATGCCTGCTGACGACATCACACATCCAATCCCTGATCTTACTGGTTACATTACTGAGGGTCAGATTGTAATGAATAGAGAATTACACAGAGCAAACATCCAACCACCCGTTGACGTTCTAACAAGTTTGTCACGTTTAATGAACCAAGGAATTGGTGAAGGAAGAACAAGAGAAGATCACAGACAACTTGCGGACCAACTTTATGCTGCTTATGCTCAAGGTAAAGATGCAAGAGCACTTGCTGCCATTGTAGGTGAGGGTGCACTAAGTGATCTTGATAGAAAATTCCTTATTGTTGCAAACGACTTTGAGAAAAAATTTGTTCATCAGGGACCTAACGAGAACCGTTCCATTGAGCAGACACTTTCACTTGGTTGGGATCTATTAGCAGGGCTTTCAGAGACTGAACTTACCCGTATCAAACCAGAATTTATTGCTAAATATGCAAAGAAGACTAGTACCGGTGGCACAAACAAATCTGAATAGGTGATTTGAATGCCATCCAACACTGACATCCGTCCAACTCGCCTCGAATACTTGCGTACAAAAAAACGAATCAAGATTGCAAAAAAGGGACTCAAGCTGTTAAAACTAAAACGCCAAGCTTTGATTCTAGAATTTTTCAGTATTAGCAAGGCATCATCCAGATTGCGGGGAGAGCTAAATGCCGAACTGATCAAGGGTTACCAAAGCATAAGGATGGCGGAGATGATTGATGGCGAAATGAGACTTGAAAACGAGGCAATGAAAATTCCTCAATTAAAAAAATTATTGATTACACCAAAGAACGTTATGGGCGTAAAGATTCCAAGACTTGAAGGTGGAAGAAGGGAAGAATCACTTACCGACTATTTGTTAGAGATTCCAGTTTCCATCAGTGAAGCAATGAAGGCATTCCAAGAAGTGCATAAAATTGTCCTAGATGTAGCAGAAAAAGAGACAACACTACGAAAATTACTCTATGAGATTGACAAGACAAAACGAAAGGCTAATGCAATCGAAAACGTCTTCATTCCAAGACTAGAATCCGCTGTTAAGTTCATTACGTTTAGGCTTGAAGAGATGGAGCGAGATACGTTTGCAATGTTAAAGACTGTAAAACGAAAGATGGAAGAAAGAGAAAAGAAAAAGGTGGAGGCAACAGTAATTGCAAATTGATTTTAAAAATTCCCAACAAAAAAAATTTTACTATATTAAACGGGCAGTTATGATGGGAAACATCTTCATCGCCATTGCTGTAATTTTGTATTTGAGCAAAGAACTTTTGGGTGCATGATATGTCGTCGTCACAAGATCAATACATCAGCTCACTCAAGAAGATAAAACAAGTAGAAGAAGAAGCTCAAAAGGAGATTGAAAGTTACAAAAGTAAGATTGAGGATCAAATCATTCAGTTAGAATCGGAATTAGAAAAGGCAATTACAGCTGCAAAGGCTGATGGTGAAAAACTAGTTGATTCAAGTGTAGCAGATGCTACAAAAAAAGCCGATGCTGAAACACAAAAGACAATTGAAGAAGCAAAGACGAAATCTAAAGACGTTGCATCGCAAATCACATCACAAAACGCGCAAGACATTATCAACATTTTACTAAAAGGAGTAGAGTAGAAGTGTTCAAGCCTGTTAAAATGGCTAAGATAGCTATTATGGGCCTGCGAAAAAATCAGCAGAATGTCGTTTCTATTTTACATGACATGGAAGTTTTGCAATTAGAACCATTATCAAAAGATGTTTTAGCCATTGTAAAAAATGAGCGTGACAACGAGCTAACAAGGCAGGTCACAGACCAGCTGTTGCGAGTGAAGGCATTAATGACAGTGCTCCCTAGTATACCGGTAACTGTTAGAAAGCGCTTTGATTCTATTGACGACCTATTGCAAACTGCCAGTACCATTGATGTTGACGAGCAAGTCGCAAGCCTTGAGAAGGAAAAGGAAGCACTTCTAACTGAAATCAAGGATACTGAGAACAACCTAAAACTTGTTGAAGAATTTAACTTCTTTCCAGAAGACCTGAAGATTCTTCAACTGTCATCTGCAAATTCCTATTTTGGAAGAATTCCATCTGACAAGTTTGAAGAATTTAAGAAAACTCTTGACGCACATAAACAAGACATTATGCTCTATACAAAAGCAGACAAAAAAGTTACACATCTAATCTTGGTAGTATTTCCAACAATTTCATCTGATGCTTTTGCTGAGATTATTCAAAAACATAATGCCAAAATTGAGGCAGTGCCAAACCTAAACGGAACACCAAACGAAATCATTACAAACCAAAAAAGCAATTTGCAAACAAAAAATCAAAGGCTTAAACAGATCAATGACGAGTTAAACAAAATTTCAGAAAAACATTTTGCTAATTTAGTTGAAGTTGAAGAACAGTTACAGATAGAAAACAAAAAACTTGAAGTAATTTCTAACCTTGGCGTAACTAAGGACGCCTTTGCAATGGAAGGATGGGTTCCAAAACCAAAACTCGGTCAAATTGAGTCCACCTTGAAAAAATTTGCCGAAGGTACGACCATCTACGAACTAGAAACCGAGGATAAACCACCAACACTGATGAGCAATCCAGGAAGATTTAGATTGTTTGAGGCGTTTGTTCGATTCTATTCCCTGCCACAAAGCAAGGAGTTTGATCCTACGATGGTTTTTGCTCTGGTCTTCCCAATCTTTTATGGATTAATGATTGGTGATGTTGGCTATTGTCTGTTTATACTTCTTGTCTGTCTGTGGGTTATCAGACGTATAGAAAAAGGAAAACGCAATCTAACCATCTTCCCAAGGCAACTGCGAAGTTTTGCAATGTTGATATTGAAAAAAAGACAGATGGTAAAATTGGCAAAAGCAATGATTCCCGGTTGTGTTGTTGGAATAGTTTTAGGAGTTATCTTCGACTTGTATTTTGGATTTCACCTCAACGGCTACGTGTTTGATGTTCTGGCCAGTGCTGGAGTTACTGGTTTTCCTGAACCTGGTGAAATCTTAAACCGACCTTCACAAGCATTTCTTGATCCTATTCATAATGCAGGCACACTTCTGCTTTATGCTGGATATATTGGCATTGGATTTGTATCATTTGGCCTAATTCTAGGCATCATTGATTGTATTAGATTAAGTGAAAAAAAAGAGGCCTTAGTCAAGGTTGGCTGGCTAGCATTTGGTTGGGGAGTTGTTCTTCTTGGACTTGCTCTCATACATGGAGATGCCATCAATCCAATGTGGCCGAAGTTAATTGAAGTCAATCCAATCGCATTTTTGTACTTTGGATTAATTTTTAGCGGTATTGCATTAATGGTCTCTTGCGATAAGGGTGCTGGCGCTATGAAAATCATGGCAATAATGGAGTTAGCTACAATTGTAAGCCACATTCTTTCCTATACAAGACTGATTGGAATTTTGCTGGCGTCTGTCATACTTGCTCATACAATTGACTACGTTTTCTTAAAAGCGCTTAACATTGGATTTCCATTAATTGTCCTTGGTACAATAATATTATTCATAGGGCATTTGTTCAACATAATCATTGCAGTCTTTGAACCTGGAATACAAGGCGCGAGGTTGATTTACGTCGAGTACTTCTCCAAGTTTTATCGTGGTAACGGCAGACCGTTCAAACCATTTGGATCCTTACGAAAGTTCACAGAAGAAAAATATCATACTGAGCAACAAGAAGAAAAAAAACTAGGCAAGCCAAAACTAAAGGTTAAATAGAAATTTTCAAAACCTGATTAAATTTTAACAAAACAGTGTTAGAAAATTCACTTTTTTAGTAATCATTTTACTTTGTAATGCTAGAATGCAAAGATTGCAGGATCTTCACGATGCTCCCCTTTGTGCTGGTTCTGCATTCTTGCACTTGATCTAGTATTGTAAATTTGAAACTTGGTTAGGAATATCTTAGTTGGTTTACATCCAGCATGCGACTGCAGTACCTACACTTTAACACAAGACCATCTTTATCAATTACATCCATAACCGATTCGATGTGTTCCTTACTGTTTGTAACACAATCTGGATTAGAACACCTAAAGATTCGTTCTATTTCATTTGGCAACGAAACATGTCTTTTCTCAACAAGCTGATAATTTTTGATAATGTTAACTGTAGCCGAAGGCGATATTACAGCAAGTTTGTTAGTGTCATCTTGCTCTAAAAACTTGTTTTCAACTTTGATAATATCTTTCTTTTTTAATTTGCCGCTTGGTACGTTGAGTGCTATTGTAATTACATCACCTCTTTCAGCATTAATGTCTAATGCATTCAGTACTTGTAGACCTTTTCCACTGTCAATATGATCTATAACCGTTCCATTTTTGATACGTCTGACTATGAGGTCAGTCTCTTCCATTAGAATAGTTTGTATTACACCTCTATATATTATTCAAAGAGATGAATGAGTTTTATAAAAAGAACATCATTTCTGTGAGGGATTTAGACAAACAAAAACTAGAACTAATTTTTGACGCCACAGACAAAATCATTGATATGAGTCAGGACAAAAGACGTGAGATTGCTAGGGGCAAAACCCTTGGATACTTGTTTTTTGAACCAAGTACTAGAACTAGACTTAGTTTCGAATCTGCCATAGCGCTGCTTGGAGGCACATCTGTTGGAATAGCGGATGCCGCATCTTCATCAATACACAAAGGAGAAACACTTGGGGACACTGTCAAAGTAATTTCCAGCTACTGCGATGTGCTAGTTTTAAGACATTCCTTAGATGGTTCTAGTAGATTTGCGGCAGAGATATCTAACAAACCTGTTATAAATGCAGGAAGCGGCACGGAAGAACATCCAACACAAACAATTCAGGACCTTTACACAATAAAGAAAGAAAAGAAGAAGATTGACGGTCTAAAAATAGGAATTGCTGGTGATCTAAAATATGGAAGAACCGTTTACTCACTTTTGTATGGTTTGCGTAACTATGACGTAGACTTACATCTTATCTCCCCTGAATCTCTTAGAATTCGTTCTGACTCTACCTATGACATTAAAAACGAATTATCATATACAGAATCGTCAAATATTGATGAATATATTGAAGATCTAGATGTGTTATACGTCACAAGAATTCAGAAAGAAAGATTTCCAGATGAAGAAGAATATGCCAAAGTAAAAGGCAGTTATGTAATTGGCTCTGATATGGTAAAGAAGATGAAGGATGATGCGATCATATTGCACCCCCTACCACGCATTGATGAGATCTCTGCCGATGTTGATAATACAAAACAGGCAAAGTACTTTGAGCAGGCAGAGTATGGAAAGTATACCCGTGCTGCACTGCTTGGTCTGATTCTAAACGAGAACGGCTTCTGAATAGTTCATTTCGAAACATGTTTAGTTTTACCGTATACTAAAAAAGTTAGACTAGGCTAAATTTTAAATATAGCCGAAAAGTGATCAATTTGTATGCTTACCAGTGGCCAAAAGATGTTTATTGTAATAGCTACGGTCTCTCTGGGTTTTGTTGGATATCTTGTTTTTCCCACCATGGACATTACTGCACAAGAACAGCCAATAGTTTTTGTAACTCATTCTGGTGCAGTGGTACAGACAACCGGTGATGTATTAGATCCTGTTTATACAATTCAAGAAGTTGAATTTGATCCGGAAAAATACTTGCGAGATTTTGACTATGGCAAAGTTTCGAAGTTAGAAGATGGTACAACACTTCGTGAGTTTACCATTATAGCTGAGGATGATAAAATAATGGAAATTGCGCCTGGCATATTTTATAATGTCTGGACATTTAACGGGTCAGTTCCTGGACCCACAATTCGTGCTACGGAAGGTGACCTAGTAAGAATTTACTTTATTAACAACGGTGACAAGGAGCATACAATTCACTTTCATGGAAACCATCCAGCTGAGATGGATGGCATATTTGAGATAGTTGGTTCGGGCGGTGGTCAGTTTACTTATGAGTTCATAGCGGGCCCTGTTGGCGTTCACCCGTATCATTGTCATGTAATGCCAGTTGAGGAGCACATTGGTCATGGGCTTTATGGAGTCTTCATTGTTGATCCAAAAGAAGGTAGACAGCAGGCTGACGAAATGGTCATGGTTCTAAATGGGTTTGATACTGACTTTGACGGCGAAAATAATCTATATGCCGCAAACACTATTCCATTTTACTATCAGCACCACCCCATTCAGATTAACATGAATGAACTAATCCGAGTTTATGTTGTGAACATGGTTGGGCTTGATCCTATAAACAATTTCCATCTACACGGTACCTTGTACCATTACTACCCAACAGGCACTGATCTAGTTCCATCATATTTTACTGACATGGTTACATTTTCACAAAGTGAAAGGGGAATTATAGAGTTTGAATATGAATATACGGGAAGATACATGTTTCATGCGCACCTTACTGAATTTTCTGATAAGGGATGGACTGGTCTTTTCTATGTAAAAGATAGTTCTCAGCTAAACACTGAGGTATATAATTTTGGAAGTTAAGAGATCATCTAGTACAAAGACAGCTATCAGCGCGATCATTCCTTTTGTTTTGTTAGCTGTAATGATCGGATACGTTTTTGGACCTGGCTCAGAACTCATTAGTTTTGGTGTTGTAATACCAGAGATATCTATTGAGAAAGTTGAGTTTGTTGACTCGGAAATAATTGCAACTGTACGAAATACAGGACCTATTGCTGTTGATATTGTTATGGCGGACATTGACGATATGATACTACCTGCTGCAATTGAACCTGACAAGCATCTTGAACGATTCGAGTCAGCAATTGTTCGAATACCATTTGAATGGAACGAGGGCCAACCGTATGCTATAGGACTTACTATAGATGATGGAACTAGATTTGAAAAGCGAGTTGATGTAGCAGCACCTTCGATTCAGCCTACTATTGAAATGATATCATATTTTGCTGTAATAGGAACATATGTTGGGATTATTCCTGTAATGATAGGTCTTCTTTGGTTTCCGTTTATTTCCAAACTTAGCCGCAGCAAGTACAAATTTTTCTTGGCACTGACTGTTGGTCTTTTACTTTTCCTAGGAATCAGTTCCGCAGAGGAAGCAATTGAAACATCCGCCGAAAATCTATCTGATGTTTTCAATGGAGTACTGTTAGTTGCTACTGTAGCCATAGTGTCTTTTCTTGCTCTGAATTATCTAGGTGAAAAACTCAAGAAACGTGCCGGTGCATCAAAACTTGCTGGTCCTGTGGCAATTGCACTAATGATTGCAATTGGAATTGGCTTGCATAATTTTGGGGAAGGTCTTGCTATTGGGGCTGCAATTGTACTAGGTGAAGCTGCACTTGGCGCTTTCCTGATTGTTGGCTTTGCACTCCATAACACTACTGAAGGGTTTGCCATAGCAGCACCCATGGCACGCACAAAGCTGATGATTGGAAGGCTTGCCGCAATGGGAATGATTGCTGGTGTCCCTGCAATTTTTGGCACATGGGTTGGTGGATTTGTTTACTCGCCTTTGACAGCTGTTATCTTTTTAGCAATAGGCACTGGAGCAATATTTCAGGTAATTGTTTTAATAATGAGATGGATACAAAATGAAGAAGGCAAACTCTCAAACAGTTCAGTACTAGCTGGCATTGCTGTGGGAATGTTAATCATGTACATTACAAGTATACTAGTCTAAAATCTAATTTTAGTTATTTTTCATCGTGCAACAGCTAGCCTTGTTGATGTTTCGCATTGCCCACCAGATTGAAAATGATAATGCAGCTATTGAAATAAACTTGAGCTCCAATCCTTGAAGTGGGAAAATTGCTAATCCACCCATTATTCCTAAAACTGCAGTAAGCGATGTTGTACATGCAGGACATCCTGGCGTAAATGCAGCAAGAGCACCACCAAATATTGCTGACGAACTGCTCTTTTGCAAATTCATTCTTTGTGCCTTTATGTTGTATACAACTAGTGCAATGTTGATTCCGCCCAGAACTGCTACAACAACTGTTAATCCAATAGAGGCTACAATGTATTGAGGACTAGCAGCAATATCCATTGCAAAGTGGTTAAAAACGCTTGATAGGGTCAGAAAATAGTAAACCAAACCAAGTAAAACTCCAGAAATAACCGCGATGGCACCAAAACTTTTCTGTCTTAGTATATCCTTGATAGTTAATTTTAGCATCATAGTTTTACCTAGCAATTCTCTTAATTAAACTCTTGAACCTCTAACTCCAAACCTTTTCTTTAAACGTCCATTTTTTATTCAAAATAAAGTTGCTAGATGCGGCAGTAATGACAGCTAGTATTAGCGCAAGAGAATATGCAAACTGGTAATTATCAACCATGACGTATACCATTCCAAGCTGTATTAATGCACCTAAGGAACTAAACCCCACAAACTTTCCATACTGCGCAAGGGTTTTCTTAGCTTCAAAGTTTCTATCTTCAAACGTCCATATCTTGTTTAGAATAAAATTAGAAGACATTGAAACTATTATTCCTATTGTTGTTGCATGAATATACCAGAAATTTATGATTGCATCCGCAAATAGAAGTGATACAAGATAGTTTACCAAGAGTCCAGATGCGCCTACAGTGTAGAACCTACCTGCCTTGGATATAAAACGAATAGACGTTCGTGGCTCGCTGACTTTTGCCGTGTGACCATACCTGTACAATTTCCATACAGACCTTACATAGTCAAACATTGTAGAAGAGTCTAGCTTACTTGAACCACGTGTCCTGTCTGTAAATGTGTAAGGAATTTCTTTCACTTTGGCGCCCTTTGTCTTTACTAAAATTTCTAAAAGCATCTTGTATCCTATAGCATCAAATTTTATACCTTCAAGAATCTTGCGTCTGAACGCAAAAAACCCTGACATCGGGTCTGACTCGTTTACACCAAGACCTGCTTTTGCAATTCCTTTTGCTGTCTTGCTAATCAATTTTCGTTTAGTTGACCATCCACTAACTTCGCCTCCCTCAGTATAGCGTGAAGCTATGGCAATATCATATTTTGAGATCTTTATCTCTTCCACCAATTGTGGAATTATTTTTGGTGGGTGTGAAAAATCACTGTCCATTACTACAACAGTTTCACCACTTGAATGTTGAATTCCATCTAGTATTGCTGAGCTTAAACCGCTCTTTGTCTTTCGGTGGATAACATCAACAGTGTATCCAATTTTGTTTTGTGTATCATTTATGTAGTCTTCAACAACTTTTCCTGTTCCGTCTGGAGAGTTGTCATCAACTACTATTGCTTCGGTAGCAATATCTTTTGGTAGATGATCGCCTATTGTTTTTAAGACTTGGATAATGTTTTCAGATTCGTTATACGTTGGAATAATTATAGAGACTTGTACCTCGTTTTGTTTCAAATCGCTCATATTTCGTAGACGATTGCTTATGATTATAATAGTTTAATCTAATATGCTAATCAAAATAGCGAAATGTTTAGAATCAATATGATTTGGTAACTCATAATTTGTAAACTTAGAAAAACTCCATTTTTCATGAGGAAATTTCAAGATCATTTTTATATTGTCTGGTTTTTCTATCAGATCTAATGAAAATTACGGCATTAACTTCTTTGTTCGTACTTTTGTCAGTAGTTTCAATGGTTGCAATTGCACCAAGTGCGTTTGCAGATCATACATCTGCTACAGTAACAAACGCACTAGGTTCTTCAACCCCAGGTTGTGAAGATACTAACTCATGTTTTGACCCAAATCCTGTGACAATTGCTATGGGCGGTACAGTTACTTGGGAAAATGTAGATAATGCAGCTCATACTGTAACATCCGGATCACCAGCTGATGGACCGGATGGAGTGTTTGACAGCAGTCTTATCATGGCAGGCGGTGCTACATTCTCTCACACTTTTGATGCAGTAGGAACATACGATTACTTTTGCATGGTTCATCCATGGATGTCAGGAGTTGTGATTGTTAGATGAGAGTTCTACTGTTTTCTATCATAGTAGTCTTTGGATTTGGATCATGAGCATACGGTTGCTAAAAGAGAATCTAGAGTAGCAAAGTATACCCAAGATACATTGCATACGCAATTGCCAACCCAATTCCAGCAGGTCTGGGAATTAGGCCGGATCTTAAGAATGCAATTAGGACAATAGCAAAGCCAATCATTACCAAATAATCAGTGAACATGCCAGGCACAACAGCTATGCCAGTTATCACAGAAGCAACGCCCATGATCATAAGTATGTTGTAAATATTGCTTCCAACGATGGTTCCAATTCCTATGTCAGTATGTCCTTTCTTTATTGCAACTATTGACGTGATAAGTTCTGGAAGTGATGTCCCTATGGCAACTATGGTTATTCCTGCTACAGTTTCAGATATTCCGATGCCTTGTGCAATCGATATTACATTTTCGATTGTAACAAGCCCTCCAAAATATAGGAGACCCGAGCCAATAGCAATCAATCCTACTGCTCGTGGAACAGATGATTTTTGAGCTGCCGGATCTTCCTCTTCCTGCTTCCGTTCTTTTTTAGCCCTTGAAAGTGTGTAAACTGTAAATGCAATCAAGCCAGCAATTAACAAAATTCCATCATACTGTGAGATTTCTCCATCCACGGATATTGCAACCAAAAGTAACATAACGCCAATCATAATTGGAACTTCTTTTCTTGTAGTTGCCTTGCTTACTACCAAAGGAGAGATGATTGCGGATATGCCAATTACCATTCCTACGTTACTGATGTTGCTTCCAACTATATTGCCCAAGATTAGATCTGTATGCAAGCCTACTGCAGCAGCCACACTTGCGGCCATCTCAGGGGTTGATGTTCCATATGCTACAACCGTTAAACCGATTACCATTTGACTAATCCTAAGTTTTTTGGCAATAGCTACACCTCCGTTTACTAACCAATTGCCTCCAAAACATAGCATCACAAGACCCACAATGGTTAGCAATGCATTAATGGCGATTTCCACGTGGAATCTTGAAATTGGTTTGTTTAAAACAGGTGTTTTACTGAAATTTTACACTTGAAACAACCAATCTAGATCTAGCAGTAATAGCCAGCTCAAGATATGGGTAGGACAGCTCAAAAAAAACTCACGTTAAGATTAATAAGGTAATTTACGGTACAATACCGTAATGAGATCTAGATTGACTTATGTTCCTATTGATGTGGCAGACCAATTTAATGACTTCATAATAAAAAGAGAGGAGCAAGTATTGGATGCGGTAAAAGCTAGAACACGTGACTACAGTACTCTATCATTGCTTAAACTGCTATACCAACTTCGCAATAATTCCATGACATTTTCTGATTTGTATAACAAATCAAAAATTAGGATGAAAAAATCTTTCCTAAACTATCTGCATCTCTGTCTTGATTATCATTTCGTTACAAAAAAACCGGTTGGACCAAACGTAATATACACAATCACAGAAAATGGTACTACTATGCTTGATCTGTTTATGAAAAATCGAGACTAGCATCATTATTCAGTAAAGGAATAATTAGCCTACAAAAATTTAACAGAGTGTGAAAGATAGATTATCCTCAGATAATGAAGTATATGAAATCAAAAAAACTGTTTTAAAAAGCCCTATAGTATTTGCGGGGTTTGTAGGCGCTGGTCTTGTGGGCCCATTAGCTGTAGGTTGTATGATTGATAAACTGAAAATGAAAGAGATTGCATATTTTAGATCAAAACATCTGCCTCCATCAACTGTTTTCATGCAAGGACGACTAAGACATCCGTTCCGTTTATACTCAAATAATGATGGAACAATCTGTGCAATAATATGTGAAATTACACTGCCCTTTGGATTGTATGATATTGTTAATACAATTTTAGATTGGGCAGAAAAAAATGGCTCACATGAAATTGTGATTCTAGACGGTGTTGCTAGTTCAAGTCATGATGATAAAGCGTTTTGTGCTGCAGAAGGAGACCTGTGTCGCGTTATGGAAGATAGTGATATCAGTATGATACATCAGGGATTTATCACTGGCGTTGCTGGCGGATTACTAAATGAATGTTTAGTGCGAAAAATTCAAGGAGTTACTCTATTAGTAAAAGCGAACGATAAGGGTGCGGATCCACTTGCAGCTGCTACTTTGGTAGAGGCTGTCAATAGAGCATATGGTATGAATATTGACACATCTGATCTTAGAAAAAAGAAAAATCAAATAGGTGCCGATTTTAAGGAACTTTCAGACAAATATACCGAGCATAGAAAAATAGACTCTAACATGTACATGTAATATGATAAAAAAATTATTTGTTCAAAAAAACGAGGTGAAAATATGGTAACTACATACAGAAAAGTAGGGGTAGACATTACTGGGATTAAAAAAAGCCATAGTGCGATTGGACAAATTATATCATCAACCCACAACCTTCAAAAATTAGCTAAAGTAGCACATGGCTTTGGTCATTATGCGGGAATAGTTGAAATACCTGGGAACAAATTTTTGGCTACACATACGGATGGAGTAGGTACAAAGATCATAATTGCAAACATGCTGAAAAAATACGATACAATAGGCATAGATTGTATCGCAATGAATGTAAATGATATAATTTGTGTTGGTGCAACACCAATTTCATTTGTTGACTATATAGCTGCGAATAAAAACAATCAGCATATTTTCAAAAAAGTGGTTAGGGGACTTGTAAAAGGTGCAAAGCAAGCACAAGTGCCAATTATTGGTGGAGAAACTGCCATCATGCCTGATCTGTTTTCTGGAAAGGGTTTTGCAATGGATCTAGCTGGTACGGTTGTAGGAATTCTTTCAAAAAAAGAGATGATGCTTGGAAAGTCAATTAAATCTGGAGATGCAATAATTGGGGTCAAAAGTAGTGGGCTTCATTCTAATGGATACACACTTGCAAGAAATGTGTTATTATCGAAATACAAACTAAATTCCAGAATAAAGGGGATAGGCCATCTAGGCAGTGCTATGCTAAAGCCTACGGAAATTTACGTTAAGCCAGTACTCGAGGCATTAGCAAAATGCCAAATCCATGGACTTGCACACATTACTGGTGGCTCATTCACCAAACTCTTACGGTTAAAAAACATTGGATATGATTTAGATAATCTTCCCAAAACACCTCCGCTTATGCAATTGATTCAAGATTGTGGTGTTAAAAGCAAGGAAATGTACAAGACGTTTAACATGGGAATAGGATTTTGTGTTGTTTCGCCAAAAAATAACGTTGTAAAAATTAGATCTATTTTCAAAAAACACAAGTTAGCAACTTATGAAATAGGTAAAATTACGAATAAAAAAGGAGTTTTCATCAATTCCAAAAAAATTGCATGACTTAATCTGAAATAAATTTTAACTATATAGTACAATATGTGGAAAATTTTATGATTAGTAAATGGATGTAGAGATCGCATCTCATTTTTCAATGAGAGGCTTGGTAATTGGAATGGTAGCACTTGTAGTGCTGAATGTTATGTTGTTCACGCTTCCAGAGTATGTTGGATTAGAACTTACCATTACAATGATGGCAACTTTGGGCGTCTTGATTGGCATGTATGTCATTTTGATTACGGAAGTGATCCACAGGACTGCTCTTGCTTTATTTGGCGCACTTGTGATGCTCATTGTTCTATTTTCTACTGGGATACTTGACACGCATGACAGTGTAGACTTTGTAATCGGTGCGATTGACTTCAACACAATTGGACTGCTTTTAGGAATGATGGTGATTGTTGGAATTTTAGGAGAAACAGGAATCTTTCAATACATTGGAATCAAGGCTGCAAAAATTTCAAATGGAAATGTCTGGAAGTTAATGGTTTTGCTGGCAGTAATAACTGCCGTTGGTTCTGCGTTTCTGGACAATGTAACAATGGTCTTGCTTATGGTACCTGTTACAATTTCAGTCTGTAGAATACTAAACATTAATCCAATATCGCTGATTTTAGCGCAGATTTTTGCTTCCAATATTGGTGGAGCAACAACTCTGATAGGTGATCCACCAAACATTATGATTGGTTCTGCAGCTGGAATTGATTTTATAACGTTTGCATATCACATGACGCCAGAAATTATTCTAACCATGGGTGTTGCAATTATACTTTTCAAATTCATGTTTAGAAAAGATCTTAAACAAAAACCGGAAAATGTTGAAAAGCTTCGGGGGTTAGACGCATCAAAAGAAATCAAAGACAAAATGTTGCTAAAAAAATCAGCGATAGTTCTTGGCGCTGTAATTCTAATGTTTATGTTACATGGCATGATAGGCCTAGAAGTATCTATAATTGCGTTAGGCGGTGCAGCGGTACTTTTGGTAATAACTGGCAAACAGCCGTACGTAGCATTAAGACATGTAGAATGGCCAACACTGCTTTTCTTTTGTGGCTTGTTTATCATAGTCGGCGGTGTTGAGCTTTCCGGCGCTTTAGAGCTGATGGCACATAACATATTGGAAATTACTGGCGGTGATCTTGGAAAAACATTGTTCGCAATTGTTATGACGTCTGCGTTTGCGTCTGCTTTCGTAGATAATATTCCATTTACGGCAACAATGATTCCAATAATAGAAAGCATCTCAGCTGACCCGTCATTCTCTAACACATTGGCTGAATACACATACAATCCACTGTGGTATGCACTGGCCTTTGGTGCTGACCTTGGAGGAAACGGCACGCTAATCGGCGCTAGCGCAAATCTTGTGGCAATAGCAGTTGCTGAGAAATTTGGCTATAGGATATTCTTCAGAGAGTTTCTTATCAAGGGTATGCCAATAATGATTATAACAACATTAGTTGCATTTGGAGCATTTTATCTAAGAGTGCTTTACTTCCCATAAAAAAAGAACATAAATTCAAGCGTTTCCTCGAGATCAGTATTGTCGGAAACTGATAAAAAACCTGATATGACGGATGCTTTATCTTCACATCTACTAGGTGGAAAAAAGCATCACGATGAAGATAAGAATGTTGAAACTGAAGAAATTAAACATCTGGAAAAGGGTGCTGACTATCTTACAACCTTATTACTTCAACAAGGTGTAAAGGAAACAAAAACTAAAGCAAAAAAAACACCCCCAAAGTTGGAAGAACTAAAAAAAATATTTGTTCAAAATCTTCTCAAGGCTGGATATGTAAGAGTTGATGATAAAGATAGAACTATACTCACTGATAGTGGTCAAAAGTTTCTTGCCAACCAAACAAAAAATGCTGCGATTAAAGTTGAATTAGCTAAATTAAAAAATTTAGAATACAGAAGGAGTTTGGAAAGAAAAACAAAATCTCGTAGTAAAAAAAGAAAGAAAAAACGATAGAGCCTATTCACATAATATTGTAAATATTTAGTATTATGATTTTATCAACCCATAGTGAAGAATAAAAATGGCTAGAAAATGTTTTTACATGTGAAGATATCAGGGCAAATAAAATTTGTTATAAAATCATGTGCAATTTTCTCAATTCTGTCTTTTGGTTTTTCCCTAACTGGATTTCTTTTTCCAGACGCCTCGTCTATAATTGGAGATCCGCTTATAGTTAGCAATCCAAGCCTAGAACATATTTTGGGACATGTATTTTTTGGAATGATTGCGGGAGTGCTTAGTCTACGTTTAAAATATGTATTCTTGATTGGAGCTTTTGCATTACTGCTTGATGCTGATCACTTACTACAGTTTTTTAATGTGGAAATGATTTCACGCATGGTACACTCAGTACCATTCGCAATAATTATCGCTGTGATAATGCTGTATGTTTTTGGAAAAAAAGACTATCGCTTGGCAGCCATCTCATTTTCTGCCATCATATCACATATTGCTTTTGATGTTTGGTTTGTTGGGCAAATTTATCCCGGTTCAACAAGTGGGTTTCCACTATTTTCTCCTTTTACAGTTGAAATTATACGATTCCAAGGATTGGATTGGTTATATTTAGAAATCTTGGCCATTGTAATTGTTGGAATTATAGCTATACTTCACCGTAAAATTTCTATAAAGAATCATATTGAAAAATAGTCATAATAACAGATGAAAAACACAAATTTCTCTAATGCATGTCGTGAGATATCACAAAGTCTATTGCAAATTACTGAACTTACAAAAAATCATACAAAATCAGAGATCAAAAGAATTTGTACAAAATACTCTTTGGATAAAATTCCAAAAAATTATGAAATTTTATCAACGGTCGATGGAAAATCATATGAAAAACTCCAAACGATTTTGCTTAAAAAACCAGTAAAAACTGCATCCGGTGTAGCAGTAATTGCACTAATGCCAAAACCATACGCGTGCCCTCATGGAAGATGTACTTATTGCCCAGGCGGAATTGAATTTAATACTCCAAATAGCTATACGGGAAAAGAGCCTGTTACAATCAGTTCCATTAAAAATGGATATGATGCAAATATTCAGATCACTTCAAAACTTAACCAGCTACACATATTTGGACATGACACAACCAAAATAGAATTAGTTGTTGTTGGTGGAACATTTCTTTTCATGCCAAAGGATTATCAAGAGAACTTTATCAAATCATGCTACGATGCATTAAATGGATTTCCATCACCAAACTTGGAAATTGCCATGGAAAATAATCAGAAGACAAAAAATAGGAATGTTGGCTTCACTATTGAAACAAAGCCAGATTATTGTAAAAAAGAACATGTTGACCTAATGCTCTCATATGGCGTAACAAGAGTTGAGATTGGTGTGCAAAGTCTACACGAGCGAGTTTACAAGATTGTCAATAGGGGACACAACTACAATGATGTTATAGATTCGTTTCAAATTTCAAAGGATTCCGGATACAAAATAGTTGCGCATATGATGCCAGGCTTGCCTACCATGACACCTAATGAAGACATTAACGATTTCAAGAAGCTATTCAATGACTCGAATCTCAAACCGGACATGTTAAAGATATATCCATCATTGGTTTTGAAAAATACTCCACTGTACAACGATTACCTGGAAAAAAAATACAAGCCGTATACTGACGAAGAAATGCTACATGTACTTACTGAAGCAAAAAAAATGGTTCCAAAATGGGTTAGAATTATGCGCGTTCAGAGAGAAATTACGCCTGGTGAAATTCAGGCTGGTCCAAAAGCAGGCAATCTAAGGCAAATTGTTCAGAAACGATTGAAAGACCAAGGATTTTCTTGTAAATGTATTAGATGCAGAGAGGCAGGACTTTCTAGAAAAAATATGCCTTCAGAATTATTGAAACTTAACAAAGAAGAATATGATTCCTCAAATGGAAGAGAGATTTTCATTTCTTTTGACGATGAAGATGAAACAATTTATGGATTCTTGCGCTTAAGAAAACCAAGTGAATTGGCACATAGATATGAAATTACTCCAAATTCATGTATAGTTAGGGAGCTTCATGTATTTGGAAAATCAATTAAGATTGGTGAGCGTGAAAAAAATGGTATTCAACATTCCGGATTAGGAAGAAAATTGATGAGTGAGGCAGAAAAGATTTCCAAGGAAGATTTTGATGCAAAAAAACTTCTTGTGATTAGTGCAGTTGGCACACGTGAATATTACAAAAAATTGGGCTACTCATTAGATGGACCATACATGTCGAAGCAATTGAGGTAAATAATGGCTGAACAAAAAATAATCGGTAAGGGTACGTGGATAGACAAACTAGCCTTTGAATTAATTGAACGTGAAAAGCAGCTTGGGCGAGACATTGATGGCATTATTAGGGTAGAAAGTGGGTTAGGTGCTTCCGGCATTCCACATATTGGTAGTCTAGGCGATGCTGTTAGAGCATACGGTGTAAAATTAGCTCTTGAAAATTTGGGCTACAAATCTGAATTGATAGCATATTCAGATGATCTAGATGGATTACGAAAAATCCCAGAGGGATTAGATGTCAAAGAAGAAAATATGGGTAGAAGAGTATCTGCTATTGATGATCCTCTATGTGATGAACATGATTCTTATGGTGAGCATATGAGTAGTTTACTTCTAGATGGTCTTAACAGGCTTGGAATAGAATATGAACACAAAACAGCAAGCCAAACTTACAAAGAGGGTCTTTTGACAGAACAAATTCACAAAATACTTGTCAATAGTAAAAAAATTGGAGGCAAGATTGAGGAATTAACAGGTCAAGAAAAATTCCAAAATATTCTTCCATATTTTCCTGTTTGCAAAAACTGTGATCGATTATACACGACAGAATCTTTTGAATACATTGAGGATGAAAAAAAGGTTAGGTATAGATGTAAAGATTCTGAAATTGGTTCTAATATAATCAAAGGTTGTGGACATGAGGGAGAATCTGATATCACAAAAGATCTTGGAAAGTTAGCATGGAAGGTTGAGTTTGCTGCTAGATGGCAAGCCTTTGATATACGGTTTGAAGCGCATGGTAAAGACATTATGGATTCGGTCAAAGTAAACGACTGGGTTTCAGATGAAATACTGAGATTTCCACATCCCCACCATGTAAAATATGAGATGTTCTTGGACAAGGGCGGCAAAAAAATATCAAAATCTCTTGGAAATGTTGTGACATCAGAAAAATGGCTAAACTATGGAACATCTGAATCAATTCTCCTCTTACTTTACAAGAGAATTACTGGTGCGAGAGAACTTGGGTTTGAAGATATCCCTGCACTGATGGACGAATATAATGAATTAGAAAACATCTACTTTGGAAAAACCAAGGTGGATAACGAAGCAAAACTCGTAAAATCTAAGGGTCTTTATGAATATGTTAATCTTCTAAGACCTCCAGAGAATCCTAGCACACATGTAAGCTATAGACTGTTAATAGAATTATGTAAAATATTCAAAGATAATCGAATAGAACATGTCACTTCAAAGCTGATTGATTATGGTACAATAAAGGAAGAAGGAAAAGATGATGTAGAAGAACTGATCAAACTAGCTGGAAATTATTCTGATGACTTTGAAGAAACAAAAATACCTGCTACTAAGATTACAGTCGATGATTCATCTAAAGTTGCCTTGAAACAATTAGCCGATTTATTACAAAAGGATGAGACACTGGAAGATCTACAAAATTCAATATACAGTATAGCAAAGGAAAACCAGGTTCAGCCAAAAGACTTTTTCAGGATTCTTTACCAAATTATCCTTTCAAAAGATCGTGGACCAAAAATTGGACCGTTTATTGAAGACATTGGAAAGAAAAAGGTTGCAGATGCTATTTCCAAGCATATTTGATCATTATGGTGCATAATGAACACAATAAACCAAAAAGAAGCGGTTCTTTACTTTTGATTATTTTGGGCGCAATATTATTCATGATTGGTCCAACTCAATATCAAAACTCCCCTGAATTAGGAATACTTGCCCTAGTTTCTGGATTCATTTTGGGCGGAATTGGTTTTTACTTAAAGTATGTAAAAGGGAAAATAATTAGATAAAAAATAGAAGAAAAAGGTGAATTTGTGTGAATTGGTTTAAAAGCTCCAGAAAAAAAGAATCAGAAGATTACGAGAAAGAATTTCTCTCACGCTATAAAAAACAGCAAAAAGCAAAGCCAGAGAAAAAGGCATCAAAACATAAGAAAGTCATAGAAATAGAGTCGGATGAAAAAAATCAAGATGTTGAAATTAAAATACTAAAAAAAGAACCAGAACCACTTTCTACAAAATTCGAATCTGCCAAACAGGAATACAACGTTACAATAAAAAATTTAATGGATGCAAGAAAAGTATTGAACGGTATAAAAGAAGATATTCAAAAATCAAATAGTGAATACGCTGACATTATTTCAAAAATCAAATTGACTCGAGGAGAACTACTAAATGTAAATAATGAGCTCCGGGAAAAAACTGAAGAAACTGAAAAAACAGCAGAGGAATATAAAAAACAAAACATGCTAACTCAGGAAATAAACAATTCTAAAAGAGAATTATCTGAAATAAAAGATGAAATTAAAAAATACAACAAGGAACTTGAATCTGTTAGAACAAAAGCGGATAATTCTCCAGATGTTAAGAAAATGAAAGGAGAAAGAGAAAAGATTGAAAACGAAATAATACAAAAAAGAAAGGAACTAGATTCTGGATTTAGAGAGCTTAAATTCATTAAAGACGAAATGACGAAATCCAGTAAGAGTGAAGGAACAGAAAAAATTGTTGATGCAGCTAGTGCAGTAGTAGCATCCATGAATCAGAAATTGCAGACTACGCTAACAGAGTTAAACGCAGTAAAAAAAGCCCTTGAAGATGAACGAGGACGACGAAAAAATTCTACTTAACTAGATCAAAACTTATAATGCTTTTTCCATTTAGTTTTTAATTCTTCTTCTGTATAACCAAGATCATAAAGTGGTGAAAGTATTTCACTTAACTTTTCGATTTTCACTAAGATGATAGATTTGATCGAGCTTTTAACTCCTGACGTTTTGTAATATGAAATAATTTTACTAAATTTATCACCAGATGAAATTATTTCTGCAATTCCCTTAAAACGATATCCTCTTCGTGAAAATGGATCAACTACATTAATTTCAATTGATGGATTATGCTTTAGATTTTCTACTGTTTGAGGTGAATGTATATGCGCAAAAGCCAGATGTGATTCATCTAATACCATAATGGTGCCTTTAGGAGATAGATTTGGTGTATTATCAGCAGAGATTGTTGCAACATACCCTAGTTTTTGAAAGTTAACAAAATTTTTTATTTCTTCAGTAATAATAACCATAAAAAATATTTTTTCTAATCCTAATTAAATAAAAAGGCGGGCCCGGCAGGATTCGAACCTGCGACCTAACGCTCCGCAAGCGTTCGCACTATCCAGGCTATGCAACGGGTCCAATTCATAACACTCTTAAATTTTTAGAAGGTTTATAGATTGTTTTTTAATCTAGACAGATATTAGTTTTCGTACTTTTTTAGTTATTCACTTTCATCTGTTTCCGGTTCCTGCTCTAACGGTTTTGATGCCCTTTTCTTTGGTTTTGATTTTTGTTGAGAGTACCCATAGATATTCTGAGTCCTTTCCCAAGCTTTGAGTGCAGCATCACGATCTTCTTGATCTTTCTTTATGTCTGGTTTTGGTTCCACCTCTAACAGTTTTGATACTCTTTTCTTTGGTTTTACTTTTTTCTGATTCTTATATCGTGCAAGATATTCTTTCTCGTAATCTTTTAGCTCTTTCTTTTTATCTATTTTTGGTTCTAGTTTTGGCTCTAACGGTTTTGATGCCCTTTTCTTTGGTTTTGATTTTTGTTGAGAGTACCCATAGATATTCTGAGTCCTTTCCCAAGCTTTGAGTGCAGCATCACGATCTTCTTGATCTTTCTTTATGTCTGG
>ERZ813253.26-NODE-26-length-69012-cov-7.185367_pt1 | contig 69012 bp, 65 predicted proteins | sample MGYA00520893_ERZ813253 | MGnify/ENA primary metagenome ERZ813253 (study PRJEB31669, sample SAMD00080414) | marine metagenome | biome: oceanic hadal pelagic zone biome; feature: marine hadalpelagic zone; material: sea water | place: Pacific Ocean:Izu-Bonin Trench...
CCAAAGAGCATTTCCCGCTATTTTTGAAGGAATGTGAGTGGCGTTTCAACAACCCTAACCCGCAAGACCAGCTAAGACATATGAAACAGATGGTTAAGCGGTATTTAGCTTAGTTATCTGGGTCAGCCCCCATTTAAATTAACCGGCTTAAGGGGGATACCGCGATGAGTGAAAGCCATAAGGGAACATGTTTCTGCGGAGCCGTTGAGGTCGAGGTTACGGGCGAGCCGGAAGGGATGGGATATTGCCACTGTGAACCCTGCCGTAGCTGGTCGGCGGGACCAGTCAATGCATTCACCTTGTGGAAACCCGATGCCGTGCAAATAACCAAGGGCTCGGAGCATATCGGTAAGTATAGCAAAACCGAAACCAGCGAGCGGCAATACTGCACTCAGTGTGGCGGCCATATCATGTCGGCCCATCCGACTTTAGGGCTGATCGATGTCTACGCCTCGATTCTTCCAAGTCTGAAGTTCGTCCCCGGCGTTCATGTGAATTATGCAGAGACGGTTCTGCCCATGAAGGACGGGCTTCCCAAGCTGAAAGATTTTCCCGCGGAACTGGGTGGGTCCGGTGAAATAGTGCCGGAGTGATTCCGCTATAGCGTGAGGCCCGCCCCGTGGCGCAGGATCGCCTCGGCCTCCGGGGTGTAACCTTTGCCGTCATGGAGGATCATTCCGGGCAGCAGCCTGAGCGGCCCGGCGCCGCCCTTCGTGGCCTGGATGATGACCCGCTTCGCCGGCCGGGTCCGGTCCGCCGTCGGCCATAGGGGATAGACGGCGGCCCCGCCGGTCTTGGCCCTGAGATGGGCGAGCAACTCGTCGAGGCGGTCGGCGCGGTGAATGAAGGTGACGCTGCCTTTATGCTTGGCCATCATGACGCAGAAATCGACCCATTCGGCGAGATCCCCTTGCGTCTCGACCGTGGCTCTCGCCTTGTCATCGTTGGGCGATAGATTGCCGCTGTCGGCGTCGAGATAGGGCGGGTTCGACATGACATGCTGGAAGCTCCCGGCGGCGAGGCGGGGCGGCGCTTGGGTAAGATCGCCCATCATCACCTCGACCCGGCCCTCGAACCCGTTCAGGGCGACGTTTTCAGCCGCCAGGCGTACCAGATCGCGCTGAATTTCGATGCCCCAGACCCGGCATTCGGTTGCCCGGGCGGCGAGGCAGAGCGACGCCGCGCCGACTCCGGCGCCGACATCGAGCACCGTTTCGCCCTCACCCGCCGGGACCGCCGCGGCAAGCACCACCGGATCGATCGCCACGCGATAGCCCGCCGCCGGTTGGCGCAAGCGAACCTGGCCGCCGAGCAGCGCATCCTCGGTGACGGCTGCCTCGGCGCTCATAGGTCTACGGATTCGCCGGCGGTCTTCAGCACATGGCGGGCGCATGACAGGTCGTCGTCGAGCACCATCAAGCGACGCGGCAGGGCGCCGATACTGCCTTCGAGTATGCTTGTATGGACGTCGAACACCACTGTTTTGATGTTGGCGTCGGCCAGCAGCGCGCTGACCCAGGACAATCTCACCGGATCGTTGCTGCGCAATAATTCCATCATCGCCAAACGGCCTTTCCCCCTTGCCCTGTCGGGATTAAACTATAACTAACGATCAGCCGATAACAAGAGGAGGAAAACTTGTCGGTCGTTGTCAATCTGGATACGAAACGCAGGCGTGACACGCGCCCGACCCTGGACCGCCTCAACGCCCTGGTCGTGGATCAGCTCACCGAGGTCAACCGGGTCATTATCGATAAAATGGACAGCCGGGTCAGCCTGATACCGCAGCTCGCCGGCCATATCATCGCGGGCGGCGGTAAACGCTTGCGACCCATGCTCACCTTGGCCGCCGCGAGGCTGTGCGGCTATACGGGCGAGCGCCATATCCATCTCGCCGCCTCGGTCGAGTTCATCCACACGGCGACCCTGCTGCATGACGATGTGGTCGACGACAGCGCCCTGCGCCGCGGCAACGCCACCGCCAATTCTCTGTGGGACAACAAGGCCAGCGTCCTGGTCGGCGATTTCCTGTTCAGCCGTGCCTTCCAACTCATGGTCGCCGACGGCTCCCTCAGGGTGCTCAAGATATTGTCGGATGCCGCCGCCACCATTGCCGAGGGCGAGGTCCTGCAACTGATGACCTCGAACGACACCGAGACCAGCGAGGCCGCCCATCTCGAAGTGATCCGCGCCAAGACGGCGACCCTGTTCGCCGCCGCCTGCCGCATCAGCGCCGTGATCGCCGACCGCCCGGCCGTCGAGGAAGAGGCGCTCAATGCCTTCGGCCTCAATCTCGGCATCGCCTTTCAGTTGATCGACGACAGGCTCGATTATTCGGCGCGGGAAGCGGACTTGGGAAAATCCATCGGCGACGACTTCCGCGACGGCAAGATTACCCTGCCGATCATCCTCGCATTCCGCCGTGGCTCCGACGAGGAGCGCCTGTTCTGGCGGCGTACCCTGGAGGACGGCGAACAGGGCGATGGCGATTTGGAACAGGCGATCGCCCTGATGGAAAAACACGGCGCCCTCGACGACACGGTAGAGCGGGCGCGCCATTACGGCGCCGTGGCCCGCGACGGCCTGGCGATCTTCCCCGACAGCGAAGAGAAGGCGATTCTGCTCGAAGTCATCGACTTCTGCATCGAGCGCGCTCACTAACCATCATGGCTTGCGATGCCTGCGCGAAGGCGCTATTGATGCGCCCGCGCTTCGGGGAGTAGCTCAGCCTGGTAGAGTGCCGCGTTCGGGACGCGGAGGTCGGAGGTTCGAACCCTCTCTCCCCGACCATATACTTCAGTATCTTAGGAACATTCCCCTAAACCATTTTTCTCTCTAGCAATCTAATAGCAATCACTGTCCGCAATTTCGTGCCGGTCTAACGAAAGAAAGGGCTCCAGGCAGTGTCGTTTCGCCCGCCAGCGACGCCCTCAGCGCGACGGCGGGGTGTTCTGTTGCATGGGCGGTGCCTGCTAAAGGGCAATTGGGCGAACCCCGGGGTGGGGGGTCGGCATTTATGGGTCCCACTGGCTGAAATTTTTCAGCAAAAGGGGCCTCGTTGAACCCCATCGAAGCCGTGCTATAATGAATTTCAGCGCATCGGCCAGTTAGGCCCTCGGATTCCTGGTAGGAGATTCCCATGCGGCGAACGGTCGAAGAGACCAAACCCGAACAAGCAGCGGCAGTCATTGATTTGGCAACCGATCCCTTCGTCAGCGTCCGTGCGGCGGCGAAAGAAGCCGGGCTTCCGCTGTCCACGACTCAACAGCTCATCAAACGCCTTCAAGCCCGCTATCGGCCCCTGAATAACGAGCTGAAAACACTTAAGACAAAAGAGCTGCTGGCGATGATTGACGACCGCTTGCACCGGGCGCTGCATTACCTAGACGACTATGTTCTCTCTGGGGCTAGCGCGAGAGACCTGGCCGTGATCACCGGGGTGCTATTCGACAAGCGCCAACTTATCAATAACCAGCCTACACAGATAATGTCGCACGCGGACAGAAAAACCCACGAAGAGATGGCGTTGGCACTCACCATGGAGATGAAAAGGCGCGGGTTAATCGAGGGTGATTTCAGGGTGGTCGATTGCGAACAGGACGGCGCTTTACCGTCCCCGGTGAACTGACGTGACTACGGCGCTGCAATGATGTTTTAGATATGCAGGGGGTAGGGTCTAGGTGGCAAAGCGGTCACATAAAAAGGGACCGCGCCGCATAGCCCCTCAACCGGATGCGTTGCCCGGCGATGTCGATGGTAACTCCGTCAATAACGAGGGCCGTGCCGGTGATGTCGGCAAGGGCGGCGGTGGTGATGAGCAGGATGAAGGAAAACGCAAACGGCAGGAAGCGTTTTACTCTGTCTTCGGCCCCCACTCGCGCGCCAATCGTTGCGCTTCAGCGATTTGGTCGGGGGTCATTTTTCGAGCGACGATGTCGCGGTTATTGGCCGCTTTTTCGTGCCCAGTGAGGGTGGTCGCGATATGTCCGCTTGTGACCCATTTGAGACATTCCAAGCTATCTTGAAAGCAAGGGTGTAGCTTGTCTGGTGCGTCGTGATCAGAGACTTTCTAGTGAAGGAGTTTTTATACGATGCCGCTGCAAGGCTTCAAATTGTGTGCCATTCTTCCTGCTATTGGTCTGGCATTGAGCATGGCCTTTCCCAACGCAGCGGTCGGGCAGAACGCACAAACACGCACGACGTATGAAGTCGTTGATCCGCCACCTTGTACCAATAATAAAGGGGAAACGGTCCGCTTCATCGAGAGTAGCAGAGGGCGCTCCGACATAGCGGCTGGTATGGCCATCAGGGATGGCAGTGGTAGTCCGGTTATTTTCAGATCCAACTATGACGCTGCGCCACCGGTATTTCAGAGCTTTATCGACCGGCATGAATGCGCCCATCACCAAACCGGCGATGTTGACCGCCCGGTTCCGCCGCGCAACAGCGCCGAATATCTGATGAATGAAAGCATTAGCGATTGCGTTGCGATCCTGCGCATGCGTGATGAAGATGGCTATGATCGCGCGGCGTTCAGCAGGGTTGCCGCTGCCATGCGTCACGATATGGCGAAAATTGGATTTCCGGAGATCAGTATCAGCAGCCGGATCAGTAATATCGACAATTGTTACACCAAGCACGGTTCGCCACAGGATTTCGTCAATGAAATCTTGAAACAAAGGGGCCTGCTCTAGCCGTAACAGAACCGGACATGCCGCCCGAACCACCGTACCATCGCTATGAATTTAAAGGCTATCTGGAAAACGTCGGTTTAGAGGTGCCCTTATGATAAACTAATTGTCTGTGTGGCCGAATCTATTATTTTGAGCCAAAACTTTCTCCTGCTCAAGCAGAGGAGATCCGTGGGCACCTTTTAAACCATCACGGGATGTCGTTTCAATGCCAAGCCCGTTCTCTTCCAGTCAAACTAGTAATTATAGTCTAAGCGGCAACCCGCTCTTAGACGCATTGCTAACCAACAATCATGGTACCCAAATACGATGGGGCAATGCATTTAGCACGGAAGTAAATTTAACGTACAGCTTCCCTTGGACTAGTTCATCTCTCGCGTATTGGGACAGCAATTATCCTCAGAATGAAGGTGCTGGTCCGGACAGTGAAATACGTTTCGGCTTAAATTCCACTCAGATACAGGCAACAAGAATTGCACTTCAGTCTTGGGAAAATGTTGCCGCAATAAATTTTATCGAAGTAGCGGAAACTAGCAGCAATGTAGGTGATTTAAGGTTTACATTCAGCAGTTTTGATATTGATAGCGAGTTTTCTGGATTTGCCTACTTTCCGTCCAGATTCCCGTCAGCTGCAGATGTTTGGCTGAATTCGGATGTTGCCGGAGAGTCCTATTCTCCTGGAACAATCGAACAGTTGATTTTGATACACGAGATTGGCCACGCTTTAGGATTAGATCATCCCTTTGTTGGGGAAATTACTCTGCCCACAAACCTGGACGCCAAAAATTATACGGTCATGTCGTATACGGAGCCAGTAAATGTCAATTATCGGTCAACCTACACCATCAAAACGCCGATGGTTTATGACATTCTTGCAATTCAATACTTGTACGGTGCAAACACCAGTTACAATACTGGTAATGATATTTATTCATACGTTCCATCACAGCATTCTTTTGAGGTTATTTGGGATGCGGGTGGAATAGACACGATTGATATATCGTTATTTTCTTCGGGCAGTTATATCGATCTTCGTGATGGTTCTTACTCGTCACTTTCTTATTCAGATTGGAATGTATCCAACAATCTCGGGATTGCATTTAATGCGATCATTGAGAACGCAATAGGTGGCTCCGGAAACGACATTATATTCGGCAATGATGTGTCAAATGCTCTGTCGGGAGGTGCTGGAGATGATATCCTCCGCGGTTATGAGGGGGATGATACGCTGAATGGAGGTACAGGCAGCGATACCATGTATGGCGGACTCGGTGCTGACACCTTTTATGTTGATAGTATTAATGACATTGTCATCGAGTACGGCCTTGAAGGTCTAGACACGATAATCTCGTCTATCAATTATACATTGGAGGGTGGGGATCTCGAAAATCTAACGCTGCAGGGATCAGCAATTTTTGGTACTGGCAACTCTTATGACAACGAAATTATTGGCACATCAAGCGCGAATACCCTTTACGGTTTAGATGGAGACGACAGCTTGGTTGGCGGCGGTGGTAACGATACGCTGTATGGTGGGAATGGGCTAGATCACACACATTTTAACGGAAATCGTGCCGACTATTCAATTTCCAAAATCAACGATCAAATTATTGTTTCAGACTCTCAGCCAGACCGTGATGGGACGGATATACTTTTAAACATTGAGTGGGCTCTATTTTCAGACGGCTCGCTGGACCTGGGTTTGATACCAAGCACTGACGAACCGCCAACAACCACAAGCAGCACTACCACAGCTAGTGTACAAAGCCTCTATACGTCGATCCTGCGCCGCGATGGCTCCGATGCTCATGTCGCCAGTTTCGTAGCCGTTATAGACAGCGGAGTCCTCACTCTGGCTCAGGCGAAGCAGTCGTTCATCGACTCGACGGAAACCAATGCATACGTCGACCCGGTCATTCGGCTTTATCAAGCTGCATTCGGCCGCCAGCCGGATACCGCCGGTTTCACCACCCAGGTCCAGGCTCTGAAAGCCGCCGTCGATGGTGGAACAGACATCGCCACAGCGACCGCCAATTTAGCCGCCGCATTTACTGTCTCGCAGGAGTTCACCAATCGCTTCGGCACCAGCACAACGGTCGATCAGCCGTACCTGACAGCCTTGTACCTGAACGTTCTTGGCCGGACGCCAGCCGATGCCGAAGTCGATGCCTGGATTGCAACTGGGCAGGATCGCGCGACCGTACTCCGAGGCTTCACCGATTCACCCGAATATGTCGCAAATTGCCAAGCTGACGTTGACCAGCTTTTGGAAAACGTAAGCAACGGCATTGCTTTAGATCCAACCGCTGCACTGTCTGAAACCCCTGGCGGCTCAAACTCGAGCCTAAGCATCGCAGCATTGACTGCAGTAGCCGGCAATGGCGCGTTAGTGACCGACGGGGTTATCGAGAATGTTGCTGAAGATTTTTTTGACGAAGAAGAAGACAACAACGAACTTGCTCTATTAGACGTGAATGATAGCGTAACCCTGCTAGGCGTGACTCTCGGCGATCTCAACTCGGGTGACGTGCTGACGGTGCGCGCGTCCCCGTTGTCATCGTCATGCGCGATGTAAGCGACGATCAGCCGTTGCAGATGCTCGGGCTCGTACCAGTGCGGACAGGTTGGATATGACGGTCTCCACTTCTCCCAACCCGGCGCCGTAGGCTCGATTGCCCGTCTGATTTGAGTGCCGCGCGACCAGTCGATAGTGAGCCGCAGATGCGGGTTGATCCATGTGAAGTCGTCGGCGATTTGTAAAAAACGATCACATGCGTCATCGAGGATTGAGCTTGCTGAATCGGGCCAGAAGACGGTGATTTCGGTGCCGTTCTTCTCCTCGATTTCGACCGGCTCGTGAGTGATTACGGGTTGCTGGCGGATCGCATCGACGGTGAAGACGATCCGGTGGCGGACGCCCTGGGCGACGATCTCGATGTCGCCGCGCTTGAAGCGTGGTCGTTTGACCATTTCGATACCATGACCGTGATGGTTGCGGACGCGCCGCGTGCCGATGAAATCGTTCTGTGCATGGCTGTTTCCGATGGTGCCCGGCCTCATCCCCGCGTCGGCAGCGGCCCGATTACAGATTGAGTGGAATGGCTGCTTAGGGTCATATCCTCCCCGACCATTTATCTCTTTCGTATCAAGATCGCCTGCACAGGCGGCCGGGACGGTTGCCGGTCCATTCGCCCCTGCGCCACACCGCGCGGCCGTTGACCATGACCAGATCGATGCCCGCCGAAGGGCGCTTTGAATCGGTGAAATCGGCGACGTCGATCACCTTGTCCTTGTCGAACAGGGTGATGTCCGCATAGGCGCCTTCGCGCAAGGCCCCGCGATCCTTAAGGCCGAAGACATCGGCGGGAACACCGGTCATGCGGCGCACCGCCTCTTCCAGGGAGAACAGGCCGATATCGCGGCAATAATGGCCGAGCACACGCGGGAAGGTTCCCCATAGGCGCGGATGGGGCTTCTCGTCATGGGGCAGGCCGTCGGAGCCGATCATGGCGTTGGGAAACGCCAGAATCCGTTGCAAATCACCCTCGTCCATCTGGAAATAGATCGCCCCGGCGGGCAGCAGGCGCTCCGCCGCTTCGTCCCAGGAGCAATCCCAATCATCCGCGATATCGGCCAAATCGCGCCCGGCCTGTTCGGGATGGGGCTCCGACCAGGTGATCAGCACGCGCGGGCAATCCTCCATGAAGGACGGCAGCAGCACCGTCGAGGAGGCGATATAGGGATAGACGTCCATATGGACATCCTGGCCGGCTTGCGCCGCCGCGATCAGGGCCAGGGTTTCGCGGCTGCGCCCGAAATTACGGGAGCCCGAGCATTTATGGTGGCTGATGACGACCCGCACCCCAGCCACGCGGGCGGTCTCGAGGGTCTCCTCGATAGCCTCGATGACATGATCGCCTTCGTCTCGCATATGGGTTGTGTAGACCCCGCCGACGGCCTCCAGCCGCTTGACCAGGGCGGTGACCTCGGCGGCGGGCGCCTCGATCGCCGTGGGGTAAGCGAGCCCGGTGCTGAAGCCGATGGCCCCGGCGTCGAGCGCCTCGTCGAGACGGTCGGCCATGCGCGCGATCTCATCATCCGTGGCGGGGCGCGACAATTCGTCCATCACTCCCACCCGCAGGGTCGAATGGCCGGTCAGCATGGCGACGTTGAGCGCCGGCGGTGAACCATCGATTGCCGCCCCGTAATCCGCCATGGTTGGAAAGCCGTAATCGGCGCGGCCGCCGAGCAGGTTCATCGGCGGCGGCGGGTCGCCCGCCAGGACGAGCGGCGCGATGCTGATACCGCAATTGCCGGCCACCACCGTGGTCACGCCCTGGCTGATCTTGTTCGTCATGTCCGGCCCGGACAGCACCGCCCGGTCGTCGTGGGTATGGGCGTCGATGAAGCCCGGCGCGACGATCAGCCCGGCCGCGTCAATGATGGTTCCGGCGTGAAGCTGGCCTAAATCGCCCACGGCGACGATACGGTCGCCGGTGATCGCCACATCGGCGCGACGCCGCGGCTCCCCGCTGCCGTCGATGACCTCGCCGCCCGCGATCAGGATGTCGCATTGACCGCTCATGTCCCTGCCCTCACCCGGTCAGCCGAACGGCCGACGATTTCTTCATACAGCGCCGGATCGGTCGCCCCCTCGCTGCCGATCACCAGGATACGCGACTCCCCACTGAGGCCAAAGGCCCCCGACGCTCTCGCGGCGAGCGCCGCCGCCAGCCCGGCGACCGCCGATTCTCCGGCGACGAGAGGCGGCTCGCCATCGGCCAGGCGGCGCATCAGCCGCTTGGCGTCGTCGTCGGTCACGGTCATGAATCCCTGGCAACCGAGGCGCAGGATTTGCCAGGCCAGTTGGGAGACTTCGCCGGCGGCGAGCCCGGCCATCACCGTGTCGAGATCGCCCGGCACCACCACCGGCCGGCCGGCCTTGGCGCTTTCATACAGACAGGCGGCGTTCTCCGGTTCGGCGACGATGAAGCAGGGCCGCTCGGCCCCGAAGCGTTGCCAGAACATGGCCAGCACCGCCGCCGCCAGGCCGCCGACCCCGCCCTGGACGAAGACGTGGCTGGGCATCTCGCTCTCGGGCAACTGTTCGATGGCCTCGGCGGCCATCACGCCGTAGCCGTGCATGACATCGCGCGGGATATCGCCATAGCCGTCCCACGAGGTGTCCGAGACCACATGCCAGCCGTTGGCCTCGGCATCGGCGGCGGCGATGCGCACGGAATCGTCGTAATTGCCGCTGACCCGGCGCACCTCGGCGCCGTAACTCTCGATGGCGGCCTTGCGGCCCTCGCTGACCGTGGCGTGGATATAGATCACGCAGGCGCAGCCGAAGGTCCGTGCTCCCCAGGCCACCGAGCGCCCATGGTTGCCGTCGGTGGCGGTGCAGACGGTGATTTCCGTCCCCGCCCGCGCCACCAGGCGCGACACCGCATAGGCGCCGCCCAGGGCCTTGAAGCTGCCAAGACCGAAGCGCCCGCCCTCGTCCTTGTACCAGATAGCCCCCAGGCCGGTCTCGGCGGCGAGCCCCGGTAAGCTCACCAGAGGAGTCGGCGCGTAATCGGACCAGGTCGAAATCCCGGCCCGCGCCGCCGCGAACCCGGCCTCGTCGAGAATCGCCTGGAGCGCCGGACCATAGGCCGCTCCAAGATCAAAGCTTTTGTTTTCAATCAATTTTTTACTCCTAATTTCCCGGCGAATTTCTCGGCGATCTGTTCGGCTGTGTAATAGCCCCGGACCAGGTCACGTTCGATCAGGGCCGGGTCGCGATCCGCCGGGTCGCCGTAGCCGCCGCCGCCCGGCGTGGAGACGGTGATGGCGTCGCCGGCAACGATCAGGATGTCCTGGGCCTTCGACAGGTGGGGCGGGATGAAGCTCTCGCCGCTGGCGTAATTCACCACCACCTTGTTGACGCCGCCGTCATGGCCGCCCAGGGCGCCGCGCGGACCGACGCGGCCGTGATCCATCACGAAGGAGGCGCGCGACGTGCCGCGCAGCAGCTTGATCCGGTAGCGCACGCCGAAGCCGCCGCGCTGCTTGCCGGCGCCGCCCGAGCCTTCATGGAGGGCGAATTCCTCGAACAGGATGGGAAAGCGTTGCTCAAGGATCTCGACCGGCGGCATCTTGGAGATACCGATGGTCGAGCAGCCGTTGGAGATGCCGTCGCCGTCGGCGCTGCCGCCGTAGCCGCCGCCGGTGAACAGATACATGACATAGGCCCGCCCAGTCTTGGGGTCCTGGCCGCCGAGGGCGAAATTGCCGCTGGTCCCCGCCGGGGCCGCGAACAGCAAGTCCGGTATGGCCGGAGTCAACGCATTGAACACCGCCTCGGCGATGCGCTGGCTGACCTCGGCGGCGCAGCCCGACACCGGGCGCGGATATTCGGCGTAGAGGAACGTGCCCCTGGGCTCGACGATTTGGAGCGGAACATAGGTTCCGGCGTTGATCGGGACCTCGGGGAAAATATGCTTCATGGCGAGATAGATCGACGACATGGTGGTGGCGATGACGCTGTTCATGGGCCCCTGGCAGGGCGGCGACGAGCCCGTCATATCGAAGGTCAGGTCCGTTCCCTGCTTGGTGATCTTCATCTCGATGTGCAGGGGCTCATCGACCACGCCGTCGGAATCGAGCTGGGCCGAGCCATCATAGACGCCGTCGGGAATAATCTCGATCTTGGCCCGCATCTGCTGTTCGGCGCGGCGGCGCAGCTCGGCGATGGCCTCCTCAACGGTTTCCACGCCATAGCGGTCGAGCAGCACGGTGAGGCGGCGCTCGCCGATGGCCAGGGCCGCTGCCTGGGCCTTGATATCGCCGATGCGCTGATCGGCGATGCGGATATTGCTCAGGATGATCGCGAGGATTTCCTCATCCATGACGCCGCCCTTGAACAGCTTGACCGGCGGCAGGCGCAGACCCTCCTGCTCGACCTCGGTGGCGGTCGCCGAGAAGCCGCCCGGCACGGCGCCTCCGGTATCGGGCCAATGGCCGGTGTTGGCCAGCCAGGCGAACAGCTTGCCCTCATAGAAGAAGGGTTTGACGAAGCGAACGTCCATCAGATGGGTGCCGCCGAGATAGGGATCGTTGACCACATACATGTCGCCGGGCACGAGATCGCGAGCCCGTTCGATGACCGCGCGGGTGCCGAACTGCATGGTGCCGACGAAGATCGGCAGGCCGAGATCGCCCTGGGCGATGAGATCGCCATTGTCACGATGATAGATCCCATCCGAACGATCAAGCCCTTCCGATATGACCGGAGAAAAAGCTGCACGAACAAAAGCCTGGTCCATTTCGTTGCAAACCTGGATCAAGCCGCTCTGGATCACCGACAGAGTGATCGGATCGAGTTTTTCGACGCTCATGGCGCGGCTCCCGCAACGGTAATGATGAGGTTACCCAAGTCATCGGCCAGCACATGATCGCCGGGCTCGACCACCAGAGTGGTGTCGAGCTGCTCGATGATCGCCGGGCCATCCAGGGCGGTGCCGGGCGAGAAATACGCGCGCGGCAGGATGGGCGTCTCAATCCATTGCTCCCCGAACCACACCCGGCGGGTCTCATCTTTCGGCGCGGTGTCGTCCGGCTTATGGGCGATGGCCGCAAGCGGCATCGCCTCGCGCTCACCGATCACCGCTGAATGCAAATTCACCAGCACGGCACGGATTTCCGGCAGCTCGACCTCGAAACGACGCCAATAGGCGGCCTCGAAAGCGGCCTGGAGGTCTTCGCGGGTAATATCCAGGGTGATGGGAACGGTCAGGATATGGCTTTGCCCGAGAAACTGCATATCGGCGAAATGCAGCAGCTTGATGGCGATCACCGCGACCCCTTCGCGCTCGATGGTGGCGTGGCCCTCGGCAATATGGCTCTCGAGGATGGCGCGCACCCGATCCATATCGAGATCGTACACCGGGGTGTTCACCGTATTGACGTAATCATGGCGCAGATCGGCGACCAGACAGCCCAACGCGTTGGTGATGCCAGGCCGCGCCGGGGTCAGCACCTTGGGGATGCCGAGTTCCTTGGCCAGGGCCGAGGCATGCAGCGGCCCGGCGCCGCCGAAGGCGAACAGCGCGAAATCGCGTGGGTCGTGGCCGCGCTCCAGGGAAACCAGGCGCAGGGCGCCGGCCATGCGGTCGTTGGCGATACGCAGGGTCGCCGCCGCCGCGCCCGTCGCATCGAGGCCGAGGGGACGGCCGATAGTCTCTTCGAAGATGGCCGCCACATGATCAAGGGAGACCGGCTTATCGACGGCGAGCAGGGCTTTCGGGTTGAGCCGTCCGAGCAACAGGTTGGCGTCGGTGACGGTCGGCAGCATCCCGCCCCGGCCATAGCAGATCGGCCCCGGATCGGCCCCGGCGCTTTCGGGCCCGACCTGAAGCATGCCGGCGTCATTGATCGCGGCGATGGAGCCGCCGCCGGCGCCGATGGAATGGACATCGACCATGGGGACATGGATCGGCATGGCGTATTCCAGCTCAAGCTCGGATGACACCTCGGGCACGCCGTCGCGGATCACGCCGACGTCGCAGCTGGTGCCGCCCATGTCATAGGTGATGATATGGGGAATGCCCGCCGCCTTCGCCGTATAGGCCGCCGCCATCACCCCCGAGGCCGGCCCCGACATCACCGTATTGACCGCGGCCTCGCCGACCAGGGTCGAGGACACCATGCCGCCGTTGCCCTGCATGACCAGCAGATCATGGCCGTAGCCACGCTCTGCCAGGCCCTCGCGCAAGCGCGTGATATAGCGGCCCAGCACCGGCTGGATGCAGGCGTTGACCGCGGCGGTCACCCCGCGCTCGTATTCGCGGTATTCCGACAGGATGGCGTGGCCCATGGTGATGCAGTCGTTGGGCCAGACCTCAGCCGCAATTTCGGCGGCGCGGCGCTCATGCTCCGGCGCCACATAGGCATGCAGGAAATGGATGACCAGGGAATCGCAGCCCATGGCGACCAGTTTCACCGCCGCCTCGCGCACCGCGTCCTCATCGAGCGGCGTCAGCACCTCGCCGTCCGCGGTGCAGCGCTCGGGCACCTCGAAGCGCCGCTCGCGCGGGATCAGCGGCTCGAACCAGCCCTTGAGGCCGTAGGGGGTGGGCCGGGTGCGGCGGCCGAGTTCCAGCACGTCGCGAAAGCCCTGGGTGGTGATCAGCCCGGCGCGGGCGAACTTACGCTCGAGCAGGGCGTTGGTGGTGATCGTGGTGCCGTGGATGATGGTCTCGATGTCGCTCAAGGGAACCCCGGTCTCGGCCAGGGCCGCCAACACGCCGAGAGCCTGGTTGTCGGTCGTCGTCGGCAGCTTGGCGACACGGATTTCCCCGCTCTCCCGATCCAGCAGGATGAGGTCGGTAAAGGTTCCGCCGACATCGACGCCTACTGTTTTCAGCTTGGCTGTTTTCAGCTTGGCTGTTTTCAGCTTACCCGCCACTAGCGTTGTCCGTCCTCGCCGATGATCTCGTCGGCGCTCAAGCCGCCGGCCCGGGCATGGATGCGCGGCCCCGTCGCCATAAGCAGGGCGAAGACGATCTCGTGGGACTTGGGGCCGTCGGTAATGCCGATCTCCATGGAATCGAAATGGCTGCGTACATAGGCGGCGTTGATATGGTGCAGGGGAACGTCGAGGCGCGCGCCCATGCCGGCCAGCTTGTGGGTCGAGGGCACGATGGCCTTGGCACCGCCGAGCAGCTCGCGCATGGCATAGCCGCCCGGCGCATGCCACAGGGCACCGTGCTCGACCTCCCCCGCCTCGCCGACGATGGCGCCCTTGCCGTAGGATTCAATCTTCGACGGATCGCCGCCGAGGGCGTCGATCAGCCGCGCCGACATTTCCAGACCGAGCGGCTTGAGCGCCTCCATCATGGGCATGATATCGGGCTCGTAGCGCCCGGCGTAGGGATTGGCCACCACGGCCAGCACGGCGGCGGCCAGTCGTGGCCCCGAACCATCCAGATATTCATCCGGCCCCCCGTCGTGAAGCACCTCTTCGGTGATGGTGACGTATTTGCGAACCTTAACGAGATCATTCATGCGACTTGTTCCAATCGTGAGGAGACGCCGACCACCCGCGTCTCGGTTTTCAAAGTGAGGTGTGCGCCTTCGATCAGGCCGCGCGTGGCCATGGCCCGGGCCGCGCTCTCGCCACGCTTCAGGGCGCGATCAATCGTCCCGGGCGGCAAATCCCCGACCGCCACCGTCACGAGCCGGCCGCCGAGATCGCTATCGGGGTCGATATCCCGCGCCGGTAGCCGTTCGATCGTGTCATCCTCGGCATCGACGGCATTGGCGATCAAGGTCGCGGCAACATCAGCGGCGGCGGCGCTGCGCGCCAGCACGGTGACTGAATCGGCGATGCCGAGCGACAGGCTGCGCCCCCGCCAGCCGCTGGTGGCGATGCCGCGTACCGCGCTTTCACCTTCGATACGTGTATATATACCCATTGAAGCTGCATTTCCGAGGGTAACCAATCCGGTCTTGAAACTCTGGCTCACAGCGAGATGCAGCGCGATATCGCCGCCGTTGTTCACATAGGCCCGCTCGATCTCGCGGCCCCGCACCAACGCCGCGAGCGTCTCGTCGGCAACCGCCCCCGCGACCGCCGCCATGGGCGTGACGAAGACGCCGCCATGGGGCTTGGTTACCTGCCCCATGCGCCGCGCAACAGCGCCCGTGAGAGCCGGCCCAACCGGCATGCGCAGTTGAGGAAGCTCGGCCACCAGCTCCGCCAGCATGGACTGGAAGCGCCGCCATGCCTGACCATAGGCCCGGGCGACCTCCCGGGGCGCGCCAAAGGCCTCGATCACCAGGTCGATGGGACCGTGCTGAAAATGCCTGCGGCGGCCATCGGCCAGAATAGCCTGTTGGGCGGGGCTCATAAGGGCGCTCCGGGCCAGGGGGCGCGCTCATGCCAGCGCATGGCCTTGATATGCCCGTCCTTGGTGATCTCCCCGATGGGACGCACCGCGTCCATATGGCCGCCCATGGCGCTGTAGTCCTCGGCCCGCAAGGTGAACTCGATGGGCGCCACCAGGGCCGGCGTCGGCACATAGCCGAAAGAATTCTCGGGCATGGTGGTGACATCGACCATCAGGGTGATGCCGCCGCCGGGCCAGATATAGACCGGGGCGCCGCCGCAGCTCACCCGGGTCAGGGCGGCGCTCACCGAGCGGGTCAGGCGCACCGGGTTCTCGGTCACCCCGGCGCGCAAGGAGCCCCCCGCCCCGGCCATGAACAGCACCGTGGTCAGGGCCGGCTCGCAGTTCTCGCCGATGCGCTCGACGATGCGTTGCAGGACTTGCGGCATGGCGGTGGGGATTGGCTCCAACGCATCGTCGAGGACGAAATAGGCGGCGTCCTCGCCGGTGGTGCTGACCATGAGCAGACGCAAGCCGGGCCAGGCCAGCTTGGGATCGATCTTCTCGATGATGGTCAAGGGGTCGGTGACATCCGTGCCGCCCCAGCCGGTGCCCGGCGAGGCCACCTGGAAATAGCGCCCCGGCGTGGATCTGCGCCCGCGCACGCGAATCCCCGCCTTGGCCATGCCGAGGAACTGCCCGGCCTGATGCTCGCTCAACACCCCGGTGATATGGTCGTCGACGACGATCACCTCATCGGCGTGGCCGTGCCATTGTTGGGCGAAAATGCCGATGGTCGCCGAGCCGCAGCCGACCCGCATGCGGGCCTCGACCGCGCCGTCGATGATCGGTGCCTGGCCGGCCTGAAGGATCAGGGTGGCGCCGCCGTCGACGGTCGCCTCGACGGCCTCGCCGTTGCCGAGGGCCATCATGCTGTCGCAGGTCACCCGCCCTTCGCGCTTGGAGCCGCCGGTCAAATGGCGCACCCCGCCGAGCGACATCATCTGCGAGCCGTATTCCGCCGTGGTGACATGGCCGACCTGCTCGCCGCCGATGCGCACGGCGGCGGTCTCGGGCCCGATGAAGCGGTCGGTGTCGATCTTCACCTTGAGCCCGCAATAGCTGAAGATCGCCTCGGAGACCACGGTCACCATATCGACGCCCTCATACTCGGACGCCACGATAAAGGGCGCCGGTTTGTAATCCGGATAGGTCGTGCCCGAGCCGACACCGGTGATGAAGGTCGGCGCCCCAGTCACCAGGGAGCCGTCCCACTCGCTCGCGCCGAACGGCACCAGCTTGCCGTCGGCGTCGGCGATGCGCTGGGTGACCAGCAGCGGATCAAGCCGGGCCAGGACGCCGCCTTGGTTGGCGTAGCGGTCGCAGGCGCCGTTGCGCCCCAGGCGAATACGGCACAGCACCGGACAGGCATCGCAGATAATCACGTCGTCCATTATGTCCTCCCGCATTATGTCTTCCTGGCCAAAATCGCCGCGCGCAGGCGGGCGGGGGTCGCCGGCGCGACGCGGACGCGAACCCCGGTCGCATGATGGATCGCGCCGAAGATCGCCGGGGCGGTCGGCACCAGGGCCGGCTCACCGATGCCCTTGGCGCCGTATGGCCCCAGGGGTTCCGGGTCCTCGATCAGGATGGTCTCGATGGGCGGCACATCGCCGATGGTGGGGATCAGATAGTCATGCAGGTTTTCGCTGCGGCCGGGAACGTACTCTTCCATAAGGGCCATGCCGAGGCCCTGGGCGATGCCGCCGTGGATCTGCCCCTCAACCTGGGTCGGGTTGATCGCCCGGCCCACGTCATGGGCCGCCACCATGCGCCGGACCTTGACCGTGCCGAGCTCCATATCGACCTCGACCTCGGCGATCTGCGCCGCGAAACCGTAGGTCGCATAGGGCGTGCCCTGACCCTTGTCGTCGAGCGTCGTGGTTGGTGGATCGAACGTCCCTTCCCCGCTCAATATGTCGCCATGCTCGTCCGGCTCCATGGCGGCGAGATCGATGCGGCGCTCCAACTCGCCGTCGCGAACGATAATCAGCCCGTCGCCGATTTCGATAACCGCGTCGTCGCCGCCATTGGCGAGGCGCAGGATTTTCGCCCGCAGATCGGCCCCGGCAAGCTCGGCCGCCTTGCCCGAGACGAAGGTCTGGCGCGAGGCCGAGGATTTGCCGGCGTCGGCGGTCAAATCCGTATCACCCGTGACGTAATGGAAGGTCTCGACGGCAACCCCGAGGGCGTCGGCGCAAATCTGCGGCATGATGGTGTTCGGCCCCTGGCCCATATCGGCAACGCCGTTGTAGAGGGTGAGCCGGCCCGAACGGTCGATGCCGACGCGCATGATCGAGGGGTTCGACATGGAGGTGTTGCCGCAGCCGTACCACATGCAGCCGACCCCGACGCCGCGCTTTACGTCATCGGACGTGAGATTAAACGCCTCGGCCTCGGACCGCGCCGCCCGCCAGGCCGGGCGCAGGGCTTCGAGACATTGGCCGAGACCGGCGCTGGCATCGAGCCGCTGGCCGGTGGCGGTTTCCTGGCCGACGGCGATGGCGTTGACGATCCTGAATTCGAGGGGGTCCATGGCGGCCATCCCGGCCAGTTCGTCATAGAGCGCCTCGTGGGCGATGGCGCATTGCGGCACCCCGAAGCCCCGGAAGGCACCCGCCGGCGGGCCGTTGGTATGGATGGCGGCGCTGCTGTTGCGCACATGGGGCACGAAATAGGGGCCGGTGGCGTGAATCGGCACCCGGTCGGCCACGGTCGGCCCCCAGGAGGCATAGGCGCCGGTATCGAAATCGCCGTGGCTGGTGAAGACGGTAAGCCGGCCCGTCTTATCGCAGCCGGCGCGCGCCGAGATGCGCGAGGGGTGGCGCTTGGTGGTCGAGGCCATGCTTTCGGGGCGGCTGTAGACGCAGGCCACCGGCCTGTCCAACAGCCACGCGGCGACCGCGATCAGCGGCTGCACCGCCACATCGAGCTTGCCGCCGAAGCCGCCGCCGCAGGCCGTCGGCATGATCCGCACCTGTTCGTTTCCGATGCCCAGCACATGGGCCACGGAATCGCGGTCCATATAGGGGGTCTGGGTCGAGACGGCGATCTCCATGCGGTCCCCCACACGGTGCGCCCAGCCCGCTTCGGGCTCGATATAGGCATGTTCGACGAAGCCCGTCTCGAACGCCCCTTCGGCGATGAAATCGGCCGCTTTGAGCCCGGCCTCCACATCGCCCTTGACGACCAGGCCCTCGATCAGCAGATTGCCCGGCTTGCCGTCCTGGACCAGGGGTGCGCCGTCGGCCTTGGCCGCCTCGGTGCCGATCACCGGGTCGAGGGGCTGCCAGTCGATCGGCAGGTCTTCATGGCGGAACGCCTCGATGGCGGCCCGCTCGCCGACCAGGGCGGCCACCGCTTCGCCGCGAAAACGCACCGCGCCCTCGGCCAGGACCGGCTGGTCCTTGCCGGTCGGGTAAATGCCGAAGACGTTGACGCCGGGAATGTCGGCGCATGTGAGCAGGGCCAGATCACCGTCAAGTTCACCGGCAAGCTCGCCGATTGTGAAGCGCGCCCGCGCATGGGGCGAGCGGATGACGCGTAAATACAGGGCGTCCTCGGGCGCCCCATCGGCCCCGAAGAGTTCAGCGCCGGTGAGCTTGGCGACGCCATCGACCTTGGCCATGCGCGCACCCACGGCGGCGCCGGGCGGCGGCGCGCGTTCGGGCTCCAGGGTGCCGACATCCATCACCGCCTCGATGATCTTGCGATAGCCGGTGCAGCGGCACAGCACACCGCCGAGGGCGTCCATGACCTCCGTTTCGCTGGGCGTTGAATTGCCAGCGAGCAGGGATTGCGCCGCCATCAGCATACCCGGCGAGCAGATGCCGCATTGCGCCGCGCCATGGCGGTGAAAGGCCGCCTGGAGGGCGGATAGCTCGCCATTCTCGGACAGGCCCTCGACCGTCGTCACCCGGCGGCCGGCGACCTGAGCGATGGGCGTGAGACAAGCGCAGACCTGGTCGCCGTCGAGCAGCACCGTGCAGGCTCCGCAGTCGCCGGCGTCGCAGCCGATCTTGGTGCCGGTCAGGCCGAGGTCGTCGCGCAGCACCGACGACAGCCGGGTCGCCGGGGCGGCGGCGACCTCGACATCGCCGCCGTTGACGGTGAAGCGCAGCCCGCTCATGCGCCCGCTCCCATGCGCCCGCCGAGCTGCGCCAGGCCGCGCCGCACCAGAGTAAGCGCGGCGTCGTGGCGATAGGCCGCCGAGCCGCGAATATCGTCGATCGGCGCGAGTCCCTGCAATGGCTCCACGAAATCGCCCAGCCCGCCGTCGAGTTGCGCCCCGATGAGGCTTTCCTCGAGGGCGGCGAGCCTGCGCGAGACCGCCGCGCAGGCGCCGACGGCGATACGCGCGGATGCCACGCGATCCCCGTCGGGCTCGATCACCAGAGCGACCATGACGATGGAAATCACCAGATAAGACCGGGCGCCGAGCTTGAGGAACAGGCTCTCAGCTCCCACCGCCGGCTTGGGAACGGTGATGGCGGTGACCATCTCGTCGGGGGCGCGGGTCGTCGCCCGATTGCCGGTGATGAAATCCGCCAGGGCCACCGCGCGCTCACCCCGGGCGCTGGCAAGCTCGACCCGCGCATCGAGAGCCAGCAGGTTGGGGACGCCGTCGGCCGCCGGGGAGGCGTTGCAGATATTGCCGATCAGGGTAGCGGCGTTCTGAATCTGAATGCCGCCGATGACGCGGGCTGACGCCTTCAAGCCGTCGAAGGCGGGCGGAAGGGCCGCGCCGACGATGTCGCTCCAGCGAGTCAGGGCGCCGATGCGGAAATCATCGGCGCGCTCCTCGATGCCCCGCAGGCCCGCGATGGCGGTGATATCGAGCAGGTCGTCATCGAGCGGTTGATCGACCCGCGCCGGATAATAATCCGTGCCGCCGGCGATGATCGTCAGCCGCTTGGCGCTCAGGGCCTGGAGCGCCTCAGGAAGATTGTCGGGCCGAATATAATCGCTCACGAGACCGAACCTGATTGTTTGTGTACATACAAGTTTAGCATGATACAAACAGCCGCGTCACGTCAAGCGCGACAACAGCTTTTGCAGGGTCTTGCGTTCCTTCGCATTGAGCGGCGCGAGGGTTTGATCGGAGGTCGTCAAGCCCGCCGTGATGGCCTTGCTCAGAAGTTTTCGACCCGCCGCGGTGAGCCGCCACAGGGTACGGCGGCGGTCGTCGGTGTCGAGCTTGCGGGCGAGCAGCTTGCGCCCGTGCAGACGCCCGATGACACCCTTCACGGTCGCCGGATCCATGGCGGTGAGCCGCCCTAACAGGTTCTGCGAGACCTCGCCCTGATCGGCAATCTTGACCAGGCTGGCGAACTGGGTGGGGGTCAGGTCATGAGCCGCGAAATTGGCCTTGAAGATGGCGCTGGCGCGCTGGTGGGCGCGGCGCAGCAGATGGCCGATCTGCGGTTCGAGAACGTATTTCCCCTGGTTGCTCATGGGCCAGGGTAACCCATTCTCCTATCCTGAGGCTAGCTGTCGCGGCCCGGGATCGCTTCGAGGAAGGCGGTTATTCGATCCCGGGCGGCCTCGACCGACGGCGTCTCCCCCGAGATGAAGACCCGGCCCGCCGCGCCGATCATCTGGACATCGACCAGGGTGTTTTCCGGCGCCGCCTTCTCGGCCTCGTTGGCGGCCACGGTGGCGAACAGCGCCGGGGTCATCTCGATCAGCAGCAGGGTCTCGCCGGGCAGGATCATCGAGGCCTGACGGGTGCGGTTGATCAGCACCGCATGCTGATCAGTGACCGCCTCGATGACATCGCTATAGAGCAGGCGGGGCTTGAGCTGATCGCCGGCCTCGGCGCCGATCCCCTTGAGCACCGCCTCGCCCGCCGCCTCGATATGAGCCGGGTCGCGGGAATGAAGTTCGAGAATGCCGTATTGGCGCTCGACGAACAGCAGGCCCGGATCGACCTCGGGGACCGACTTCAAGGCAAGATCGATGACCCGCTGGATGGCCAACGCCGGGGCGATCTCGATGATCAGCGAATGCATGCCCTCGAGCGGCACATAGCCGCGGGCGCGCAGGGGCGTCGCCATATAGGCCGCGAACTGCCGCTGAAGATCGGCAATCGGCAGGTAAACTCTTAGCTCGGTCATTGCAAACCGCCTCAGAGTTATGCGCGCCTACTTCTTGCCGGCGAAATGTTTGGAAACGTCGGCATGGGGACGCGGGATGACATGCACCGAGACCACTTCGCCGACATTGCCCGCCGCCTCGGCGCCGGCCTCGGTCGCCGCCTTGACCGCGCCGACATCGCCCTGGACGATCACCGACACCAACCCGGCGCCGACCTGTTCGCGGCCCATGATGGTGACGTTGGCCGCCTTGACCATGGCGTCGGCGGCGGCGAAGGCAGCCACGTAGCCCTTTGTTTCCACGAAACCGATTGCGTTAGACATGATCTTCTCCTTTTACAAAAATTAAATTGCCGGTTCATTTCTTCGCGTTGTCTTGTTCGTCGATCGAGCCGATCACCAGGGCATCGACGATATTGCCGCTATCGTCGAACCAGCCCTTGGCGACCGAGCCTTGGGTCACCAGCACCCTCTCGCCATCGCCGCAACCGAGAGGGTCGAAGGCGACGATTCGTTCAGATGATTTATCGAGATCGATTTCGAGAAGCGCGCCCGTCGGCAACTCGTCGACTCGCTTCGTCGACCAAACGCGCCCAACCACTTTGCCAGTTTTCATGACCGCTCCTTCACCAGTTCGAGTTTGACGTGACGGGCCTTGTCGCGGGCGAGAGGCGTTACCACCGCGCCGCTGCCGAGCAGCACCCGTGAATGATGCTTGGCTAATTCAATAACCTTGATCTCGTTCAACACACCGCCCTCCCACCGAAAAGCTTCTTCGGTTTTTGTGGCACCGGCGACCGGTTTAGTCTCGCGCCGCACCAGTCGGTAGGTCTTTTCCCCTGATTTTACCGCGTCCGGGTTGCCGGCGACTTCGCGGGCGAAGGCCATGAGGTCGGCGTCGCTCTCGATGGTGACGGCAACCGCCTGCTCGTCGCCGGTCGGTCCCGCGGTCACGTCCAGGGCCTCGGACAGGGCCTCGCGCACCAGGCGGCGGATCTCGTCGCTGTCCATGGTCTGGCTCATGCCCGCGCCCGAAGGGCGTCCTCGGCGGCCGCGGCGGCGGCGCGGATGTCGGCCTCCCGGCCGCTGAGATAGAGCCTGCCCGTCGCCCCCATCATGCGGTAATCGACGACCTTCACATCGGCCGCCTTCTCGGCCTCGTTGGCGGCGAGAATGCTGTAGGCGGCGGGCTGCATTTCCAGCACGAACAGGGATTCCCCAGCCAGCACCATGGAGCCGAGCTTGTTCCGGTTGATCAGGAAGGCGTGGTAATGGTCGATCCGGTCGATGATCTTCGAGGCCAGGATTTCAGGTTTCATGGCGTCGCTCTCGTCGCTGCCCAGCTCATCGAGCACCGCCTGGCCCGCCGCGCGCACCGCCGCCGTATCGCTCGAATGAAATTCGAGATAGCCGAACTGACGCTCGACCACCAGGATGCCGGGCTCCACATCGACCAGCTTGAGGGCGATGTCGGTCAGCCCCTCGATGTCGAGCCCCGGCGCCACCTCGACGACCAGGGCCGCCATGCCCGTGCGCGGCAAAAACCCGCGTATGAAACTGCCGAGATAGCACATGGTCTTGGGCTGAAGCTGGTCGATGAAGATGTAGGAGCGTATGGTCGCCATGGCCGCTCAACGCTTCCATTGACGTAACTCATCGGTGACGATGCGGCGGATTTCCGCGCGCAGGTCATCGTCGGGCGCCGGTGGCCCGGGGATGCGAGGGGCAGCCTCGCTGGAAACGACGCCCCCCGTGTCCCCGAGCGGCCGGGCCTCGTCGACCGAGAGGCCGCCGAAGTCGGGAAATTCAACGCGATCATCCTTATCAAAGGCGATCTTCGTCCATTGCACGAGATGATCGGGCTGCAAATTTCCGGCCACGGATGAACGCCCGAGAAAGCCTGTGCCGATGGTCATTGTCGGCGCGAGATGGGTGTCGAACCCGGCGGCGCCGGTTGAGCAAGGCCCGTTGGCGACGACGCGAAGCACGTTCACGGCGGCGCCAAAACGCAGGATCGCTTGCGCATCGCGGCTATGAATTGCCGCCGAATGACCGCCGCCCGAACGCCGCACCATGGCCCGGCATGCGGTCAGGGCGCTCTCGGGGTTCGCCGCCTCATAGAGCCCCAGCACCGGGCACATCTTTTCCCGGCTCAAGGGATAATCGTCGCCGATCCGGGCCAAAGGCACCACCAGCACGCGGGTCTTGGGCGGCACCCTGAAGCCGCAGGCCTTGGCGATGGTCGTCGCCGACTGGCCGATCATGCCGATATTAAACTTACCCAGCGGGAACAAGGCGTCTTCCACCAACTGGCGCTCCGCCTCCGAACAGAGATGGCAGCCCTGTTTACGCAGCTCGCGCTTGAGCTTTTCGATGATCGCGCCATCGGCGATAATCGCCGATTCATTGGTGCAGAGCACGCTGTTGTCGAAAGACTTTGATTGGACGATGACCTTGGCGGCGCGCGCCAGCTCCGCATCCGCCGCCACGTAAGCGGGGCAATTGCCCGGGCCGACGCCGAGGGCCGGATTGCCCGAGCTGTAGGCGGCGCGCACCATGGGGGTGCCGCCGGTGGCCAGGATGACGTCGGTTTTCGCTGAGCGCATGAGCACATCGATGATCTCCAGGCTCGGCTCTTCGATGATCTGGATGACCCCATCCGGCGCCCCTGCCTCCATCGCCGCCTGGTTCATCACCGAGGCCGCTTCCGAGCAGCAACGCTTGGCCGCCGGATGGGGGCTGACGACGATGGCGTTGCGCGTGAGCAGGGCCAGGATGATCTTGAAGGCCACCGTGCAGACCGGGTTGGTCGAGGGCGTCAGGGCGAAGATGACCCCGGCGGGCTTGGCGATCTCGACGATCTTGCTGGCCGGATCGACCCGGTATCCGCAATAATCGTGGTCGCGGTAGTGATCGAAGATTCCCCGGCTGCAAAGCTGGTTCTTGAGGGTCTTGTGATCGACCACACCGTAACCGGTCTCCTCGACCGCGGCTTCGGCGAAATAGGCCGCCTTGGCGGCCAGGGCGTCCGCCGCCGCCTCGGCGATGCGCAGCACGTCATCGCGGGCGAAGCCACTATAGATACTTCCCGCCCACTGCGCCTTGTCCAGCATGTGGCTGGCGCGGTGGATGGTCATCGGGGTCATGTTCTGCGGCGTCGCAGCGAGCTGCATCATGAGCCAAGCCTAGCCCTCCGCCTGGTTCGAGTTATTGACAGTCCGGGGTGATTATTTGACATCGCAATCAGGCTGACATCTGCTTGAAAGATGAGCCCTGAAGCAGAATGTCGCTCGCTCAAGGGCCGCCTCGAAGCCAGCAGGCAAGCCGTGGCCGATGAGTTACGGCGCTATCCGCCGACGATTCCGGCCTGCGACGCCCAGTTCAATCATTTGCTGGAGCAGCGCCGACAACTGAGCCAGGAACTAACGCGCCTCGAGGCCGCGGCGAAGGACAACACCATCCCCATCGCGGATTTCCACAGTTAAACTCACACCTCAAGCCTCCGCCAGCGCCTCCATGGATTCCGGGATGATTTGACCGCCGTCGACGACGATGGTCGTGCCGGTGATGAAGCCGGCTTCCTTGGAGGCCAGGAACAAGGCGGCGTAGCCGATATCCTCGACCTGACCGAGCTTGCCGAGTGGGATCGAGGCGGCCATGCCGTCTTTGTAGTCCTGACCCAACTCGGCCAGGCCCTCGGTCTCGATATTGCCGGGCATCACGGCGTTTATGGTGATGCCGTATTTGGCGATCTCCATGGCGGCGGTGCGCATGAAGCCCAACTGGCCGGCCTTGCTGGCGCCGTAATGGGTCCAGCCCGGAAAGCCGGTGATCGGTCCGGTAATCGAGGAGGTCAGCACGATGCGGCCATAATCGGCGCCCTTGAGCAGCGGCAGGCAGGCCTTGACCGAGATGAAAGCGCCCTTGAGGTTGGTCGCCATGAGCCCGTCCCATTCCGCCACATCCATATCCTCGATCTTGGCGCTGGGAAAGATGCCGGCGTTGGCGCAGAGCACATCCAGGCCGCCATGGCGCTCACCCGCGGCGGCGGCGGCGGCTTCCATGGAGGCTAAATCGCTGACATCGGCGGAAAATCCGCTTGCCGTTCCGCCCGCCTCGCGCATCTCCTCGGCGGCGGCCTCGGCCTCCTCGCCGTTGCGCGAGACCACCAAAATCTTGCCGCCGGCTTTCGCGAACACCCGGGCGATGCCCTTGCCGATGCCCTTGCTGGCGCCGGTAACCAGAACCGATTTGCCTTCGATGGATGTCAACATGGCGATTACTCCTTAAGCGTTCGACGTCGAATGATGGCATGGACTAGGAAGGCCAGCATCAGCATGATTATCGCGCTGACCACGGTCAACGCGCCCAGGGTCGGCACCATCGGCGTGTAGCCCGACACCATCTTGGCATAGAGCCATTCGGGCACGGTCGAATCGGCGCCGGTGGTGAACATCGACAGGGGGAAATTACCCCACGACAGCAGAAATGCGAAGATCGCGCCCGACAGGATGCCCGGGAACAGGATCGGCAGAGTGATCTCGCGCAGCACCTGCCAGCGGGACGCGCCGAGGTCGTAGGCGGCTTCCTCGAGGGCCGGGTCGAAGCTGTAGACCTGAATCGACATGATCAGGGTGACGATGGGCACGATCCACACCATATGGGCGAACACCGCGGTCTGCCAGCTGGTGATCACGCCGATCGCCGAGAACCACAGCAGCAGGGCGAGGCCGAGCACGGCTTGGGGAAAGAAAATCGGCAGCAGGATGATCTTCTGATAGAGCTTGCGGCCCTTCCACTCGTAGCGCGCGAAGGCCAGGGAGCCGAAGAAGGCGAGCACCACGGAGAAGATCGTGACCAGCACGGCGACCGAGAGCGAGGTCTCGATGAGATCGCGCACCGACAGCGACGTCATGGCCTTCTCGTACCATTTGGTGGTCCATTGGGTGATCGGGAAACTGAAGTAGCGCTTGCGCGAAAACGAGGCCAGCACCACCGAGACGATGGGGATGTAGAGAAAGATCACAATCGCCGCCGTCCAGAGAACGATCAGGCTGTGTACGACGCTGATGCGGCCGGTCTTCATCAGCGCCCCCCGAGCAGCTTGTCGAGGTCGATGCGCCGGAACAGGAAGAAGATCAGGCTCCCCGAGAAGACGATCATCAGCACCGACAGCACCGAACCGCGCGGCCAGTTCTGGGCGAAGGTGAAGGCCGATTCGATGTCGTCGGTCAGCATGATGACCACCTGGCCACCGAGAATCTTCGCTTCCGCCAGGGACCCCAGGGCCAGGATGAAGGTCAGCATGGCGCCGATCAGCACCCCCGGCATGGCGAGCGGCAACTCGACCTCACGGAAGATCTGCCAGCGCCCGGCGCCGAGGTCGGAAGCCGCCTCTTTCAGGGTGTCGGGCACCATGGAAATGCCGATCACCAGGGGGAACAGCATGAACGGCAGATAGACATAGACCAGCCCGAGGACGATCACCGGCACGGTGTAGAGAAGGCTCGGCATGGCGATGCCGAACAACGCCTGCATGGTGCCGTCGAGGATGCCCTTCTTGAGCAGGAACAGAACCCAGCCGAACAGGCGGATGTTTTCGGAGATGAGCAGCGGCACGGCGACCAGTATGGTCACCAGATTGGCCCATTTGCCGAACAGTTTGGCCATGCCGTAGGCGATCGGATAGCAGATCACCAGCAGCAGCACTACGGTCAGGCTGGCGAGCCACACCGACCACAGGAACGAGATGTAATAGCTCTCCCGGATGACCGCTACATAATTGTCCAGGGTCGGCATCTGGGCCAGGGAGAAGGTGCGCGGCGGCATGAAGCTGTAGGCGAACACCATGATCAGCGGCCCGATGAAGCCGATGGTCAGAAACAGGGTCGCCGGAAGAGCCGCGAGGACGCCGGGATTACGTAGCCAAGTGAAAAACCGTCGGGTGCGCATCAGTCCTTGACCAGGATCGAGTCTTCGGGCCGCCAGCCGACGGTGACGCTGTCGCCGAGGACACCCCCGAAAGGATTGTCCTGGAGTTTTTCAATCAGCCAGGTGCTGTCATCGGCGCCGCGTACCTGATATTGGATGCGCGAACCGAGCGCATAGTCGTTGAACAGCTTGCCGACGAGCCGGTTTGCCAGGGCCTCCGCGTCCGGTCCGATCTTCATCACCTCGGGCCGGACCACCAAAAAGCCTTTCTCAAAACCTTCGACGTCGGCGCCGGTCACCGTAAAAGTCATGTCGCCGGTCACGGATTTGACTGCCTTGTCTCCGGCGCGCACGACCTCGACGGTATTGACCTCGCCCATGAACTGGGCGACGAACTTGTTGACCGGCTGATTGTAGATTTCCGCCGGCGAACCAACCTGCACCATGCGGCCTTCGCGCATGATGCCGATACGGTCGCTCATCACCATGGCTTCTTCCAGGGAATGGGTGATGTAGACGAAGGTCTTGCCGGTCTCGCGATGGACATCCTTGAGTTCTTTCTCAAGGGTCTTGCGAAGCCGGAAATCGAGCGACGCCAGGGGCTCGTCGAAGAACAGGATTTCCGGATCGTAGGCCAACGCCCGCGCCAGGGCGATGCGCTGGCGCTCGCCGCCGGAACATTGATTGACCCCCTTGTCGTAACAGGACAAGGGCAGGCGCAACTGTTCGAGCAAAGCATCGGCGCGCCGCCGTCTCTCGGCGGGGTCGACCTTGGCGATTTTCATGGGAAATTCGATGTTCTCGCCAACGGTCTTGTGGGGAAACAGCGCGAGCGACTGAAACACCATACAGGTCGGCCGGCGATTGGCCGGCACATCATTGAGCCGCTGCCCTTTCAACATGATATCGCCGCTGTCCGGGCTATCCATGCCGACCAGCATACGAATCAACGTCGTCTTTCCGCTTCCGGAAGGCCCGACGATGGTGAAGAACTCGCTTTCCGTTATATCCAGGCTAATCCCATCGACCGCGGTAAAATCACCGAACGTCTTGACGAGATCGCGTATCTGGAGGAACGGCGTCTCCCCCTCACCTTTCATCGGGCCTCCAAAAGCAACGTATTAACTTCGTCTCGCTCAGCTTTCGCGTTCGCGCTTGGCGGCCGAGTATAAATCGTACATGGCCGCGTAATCCGGGTTGATATCGTAGTCAACCGAATTGGCCATTTCCTGTTCCAGGGAGTCCCACTGGATGGCGTCGAGTTCTTCCGCGTCGAACCTCGCCATCACGTTGTCGGAGCCCATCTGGGTGACCGGATTGTAGGTGCCCTCGGCGAACGCCACCTTCTTGGAAATATCGGGACGCTGGACATACTCCAGGAAATCTTCGGCCAGGGGAGAGACTTCTGGATTGTTGACCACCGAGGTCAGCTCGATCCAGACGATGCCGCCCTTGCCGCCCTTCATGGGGCCGGAATTCGGCGTGATGCCGCGCACCTGAGTGGCGCCGTCGTAGCGTGCCGGCGACGAGGTGTAGGTGCCGCCGGTGAAATAGGCGTCGATCTCGCCGTTGATCAAGGCCAGATTCATGGACACCAGATCGTCGGTCAGGATCTTGGCGCCGTTGAAGATTTGCTTGGCAACGGAGGCAAAGGCGTCGATCTCGGCCTTGGTGTGGGATTTGAACGGGTCCACATCGGCCGCGATGCACATGTGGAAGATATTCCAGTTATCGTAAGTCAGCACCCCGTATTTACCCTTCATGGCGGGGTCGAGGAACAGCTTGAAGCCTTGATCCTCGGCCATGCCGCGGCTGATTTTATTGGTGTTGACGACGAAATTAAACGGCCCGAAGCGCTGGGTCATGCCGAGCAGATGCTCGCCGGTCTTGTCCATGGCCCATTCATAGGGCGGCTTGAAGGCGGGCATCATTTTTTCGAAGTAGGGCTCGAAACGTTCGCGCGAAATGGAGTTGATCAGCCCTTCCGGCCACATCTGCTCGCGCGCCCAGGGATTGTTGAGGTTGATGATATCCCAGATCTTGGTCTCGCCGGCGCGCAGGCGGTTGACCGCGTCGGGGTCCGATGTCAGACCCTCGGCGCGAACCTTGGCGCCGAATTCCTTGCGGAAGGGATCGAGCACATCGTCGGAATTGTAGCCCTCCCAAACATAAATATTGAGTTCTTTTTCCCGCGCGGCGTAGGCCGGCCTGATCAGGCTGGATCCCCCCGCAATGGCGGCGGCGAAAACACCTGTCTGTTGCAGGAAATTGCGTCGTGTCACTTTATTGAATGTCATGTCGCTCTCCCTATTCCTTGGCTAAATCTTTGGCTAAATCCTTTGTGGCACCCCAGGCGATGGGCTGCCCGCTATCCAGAATCGTTCCCGGTCATTATACATATCCAATAGGCCCCTGGCCGTCTTGACAGCGGGGAACATTATATTGACATCGAGAACAACTATACCAGAACAACATCTTGCAAAAAACAACCGGTCCTGTTTGATTCGCTACCGCGAGGCAAAAGGTAGAGTCTGAACCGACCGTGAGCCTTGACTCGTCAGCGGCTGTTGAACACCATGGATTGTGGGATTTGTTGCAATAACTGGATGAGGGGGCATCCGTGACACTTGTCGAGACCTTAGGGCCACGCGTCTTGGCGCCCGCCGCGACCGGCGCCGCCGAGTTTTTCAGCAGCAACGGCGGCGATCCCGATCGGGTATTCGGCGAGACCGGGATCGACCCGGACTCGACGGCCGACCCGACCCTTGACCTCGGCCTGATCAATTATTGCAGATTGTTCGAGCAGGCGGCGCGATGGACCCAGAACGACAATATCGGGCTGTGGTTCGGTCAACAGTTCAAGCCTCGTCAATTGGGCATGCTGGGCTATGTGGCGATCCATTCGCCGACCCTGAAGAGCGGCCTTCTCAACCTGGTCAACATGTTTCCCTATCATCAGCAGGCGACGCTCATGCGGCTTGCCGACGTCGACTCCAACCAGAATCCGGACGGCCTGTTGAAGCTCGAATACCAGATCAATGACGGCCGCATTGTCGCCCAGCGCCAGGACGCGGAGCTCTCCCTCGGCATGTTCGTCAATATCTTCCGCCATTGCCTGGGATACGGCTGGGCGCCCGAGGAAATCCATTTCGAGCATCCCACGCCCGAGAGCCCGAAGGAGCACGAGCGGGCATTCAACGCACCGGTTTATTTCAGCCAGCCGACCAACGCCATCGTCTTCAGGCGCAACGCCCTGGACAGCCCCATGCCCGGCCACGATCTTCGCCTGCTCGGCATCTTGCTAAGCTGTCTGTCCCAGCTCGGATCGGGCGACATCGCCGAGCTGGGCATCGTCGACCGGGTGCGCGGATTGCTGCGCTCACATCTCGCCGACGGCTACCAGACCCTCGACGAAATCGCCGATGAATTACAGCTCCCGGTCTGGACGTTACAGCGCCGGCTCGCCGACGACGGGCTGACCTACAAGGAGCTGGTTGAATCGACCCGCCGGGATCTTGCCTTCATGTACCTGCGCCAGAGCCATATTCCGATTTCGGAAATCGCCTTCCTGCTCGGCTATTCGGAACTCAGCGCCTTCAGCCGCGCCTTCCACCGCTGGACCGGCGCGGCGCCCATGGTCTGGCGCCGTCAGGCCCTCATGCAAACATGTAATTGAGCAACAGCCCGGACGCGTCGGGCAGCGGCCTGTAATCAACTTTCTGTTCGTGGGGACTGCCCTTCCAGGCGAGGGCGATGCAGCGCGCCGTCGCCTCGGGGTGGAATTGCACCGACAGCCAGCCGTCGCCATAATCGAGGGCGCAATAAGGCATGCGGTCGCCGGTCGCCAGCAGCCGCGCGCCCGGGGGGGCGGCCGTCACATGCTCCTCATTGGCGAAGTGAAAGACCGGGTTCGCATCGAAGCCGGCGAACAGGCCATGGGCCCTGCCCGCCGCGGACAGGGCCACCGGGCGGCTGGCGCAGAGCGGGCCGCCTTCGACCATGCCGACCGTGCCGCCGAGAACCGTCGCCATCATCTGATGGCCGCCGCAGATGCCGAGCAGGGGGCGGCTCGATTGCCGCATGCGGGTGAGCCAGTCGAACATTGCATCCTGCCAGGGAAGGCCGTCATGGACAGAATGATAGCTGCCGCCGAGCATGAAGACATCGGCGTCGTCAGGCTCCGGCAGCGGTTCGCCCAGCGCCCCATGGACGCCGGAAAATTCTACCTTCTCGGCAAGCCCCATGCGGGCAAGCAGATCGGCGATCCAGACCAGTTCGTCGTCGCCGCCGTTCTCGCCGTCATAAATCGCCGGATCGTAACGCCCCGGCGCGCCGATAATGGAGATGTAGCAGAGCCTGATTTTACCCGTCATCGCTCCAGGTAACTCAAGCCGCGTCGCTTGTAAACTGCCTGGACGTCGCCTTGCCGCTCTTGACGTTATGGCGGGCCTGGGCAACGGCGCTGTCCATGCGGTTGAGCACCTCGTCGCAATCGTCGCGGTCGAGCAGGATGCCGGGCTTGAACTGCAACACCCGGGGGTCCAGGGTCGAGAAAATCGCCCAGACGCCGTTCTGATACAGCATCTCCATGACGTGCATGGCGCCTTCCGGATGGTCGAATTCGAGGCCCATGACCACGCCGCGCTGGCGGATGCCGATGAAGAAATCACCTTGGCTCGCCATGATCGATTGCAGGCCGTCGCGCATATGGCGCGCGATATGGCCGACGATGGTCTTGGTCTCCGGGCGCAAGCAGATTTCCAGCACCTTGGCGGCGGCGATGCAGCCCAGCTCGGCGCCGCCGAAGGACGACATATGGCCGAAGCCGTCTTCCTTGAGCCAAACCGCGGCGCGCGCGCTGGCGACCACGGCGGCGATGGGATAGATGCCGCCCGATAGCCCCTTGCCGGTGACCAGGATGTCGGGGATGACGTCGTAGGTCTCGATGCCCCACATGGCGCCGCAGCGCATCAGGCCGGTCTGCACCTCGTCGGCGATATAGAGGCTGCCGTGCTTTTCACACAGCGCCTTGATCGCCTTGAGGTAGCCCTCTGCCGGCATGGGAAAGCCGTAGGTCGCCGGGATGGTCTCCATGATCACGCAGGCGGCATCGCCGACGGAGACCGCCGCCTCCATGGCGGCCAGATCGTTGAACGGCACCTGGACGATGTCTTCCGGCGGGCCCTCGCTGAGAAACAGCTTGGAAAAGCGCGGATCGCCGACCTGCACGGAGAGGCCGGTATGGCCGTGATAGCAGCGCTCGATGGCGATGATTTTGCGCCGCTGGGTGGCATGGCGCGCGGTCTTCAGGGCGATGTCGATGGCCTCGGCGCCGCCCGAGGCGAAGATGGTATATTGCAAACCCTCGGGCGTGCAGTTGGCCAGCATTTCGGCCACATGGGTACGCATGAGCGAGGGGAAATGGTGATTGCCGATGTCGAAATGCTTCATGCCCTCTTCGACGGCGGCGACGACCTCGGGGTTGCGGTGGCCGAGGCTGTAGGTGCCGCCATTGAGATGGCAGTCGATCAGCCGGCGGCCGTCCATGTCATAGAGGTAATAGCCTTCGCGCCGATCGATCACCATATCGACGCCGAAACGCTGCCAATCGGCCGTCTTGCCCGGATTCCAGAACTTTTTCGAGCGCTCGAGAAATTCTTCCTTGGCTTTGCTCATGGTCCCAGCCTAAGCCCGCGCCCGGCAACCGCCCTTGACCGCCTGACGCAATTATTTGACCGGCAAAAGCCTGCCATAGAGGGGTTTTAGGAGCGCCGGGAGGATGTAGATGGGGAATTGCGCCATGGCGAAATAGAGGGCGATATCCGGATGCAGACCGGCGGGCAAAACGACCAGCAGCAGCCCCATATTGCGGTTACCGGCGAGGAAACCCACCGTAAAGGCCGCCCGCCGACCGAGCCATAGGAAGCCGAGCGCCGTCAGCGTCTGAAGCAGCGCCTGGACAATAAAGGAGAGGGCCAACAGGGCGGCGACGTAGAGCGGCTCGGCCAGCAACCGTGTGGTGACGCCGTCCATGATGGCGATGGCGAAGATCAGCATCAGGATGACCACCAGGCCGTTGGCGTTGCGGCTCACCGCCGCGACGGGCGGAAAATGCTTCCACCGCCGCAAAACGAGCGCGGCCAGTAGCGCCGAGCCGACGACGAAGATCAACCGGCCCGCGAATTCCCAGAGGGACAATTCTATCTCCAGGCCGAGCAGCCCCAGGATCATGACGGGCAGAACCAGGGGCGCAAAGAACATGGCGGCCAGCATGACGACCAGTGCCAGGGCGGAATCCAACCCGATAATCAGCGCCAGCGCCGGCGTCGACATCAGGGGCGGCGCCGTCACCATCAGCACCAGGGCGCCGCCGACACCGTCCAAATCCAACCCCAGCGCCTTGAGGGTCAGCCAGATCGCCAGCGGACAAGCCAGCAGCAGCCAGGCCAATGAGGCGACGATGCGATGGGGGTTTTTCAGATGGCCGCCGAAGACCTGCCAATCCGTGCGCAGCATGGCGAGCACCAGGATGCCCCACACCGACGGCGCGAGCAAAGGACGCATCAAGGAGGCCAGGTCCGGCAGGGCCAGGGCCAGAAATACGCTGGCGGCAAGGAACTTGGTCGCGTGACGGCCAAGAACGCCCAGCCAGCTCATTAGGCCAATCTACCCATCATGAGGTCATGCGGTTCGGCAGGTAGGTGACGATTTCCGGGAAGGCGACGATCAGACCGACGGCGACCAGCAACAGCAGGAAGAAGGGAAACGCCGCGCGCGCAATCACCAGAATGTTCTTACCCGTCAAGCCCTGCAAGACAAACAGATTGAACCCGACGGGCGGCGTGATCTGCGCCATCTCGACGACGATCACCAGGAAAATGCCGAACCAAACCCGGTCGATGCCCGCCTGTTCGATCATCGGCTGGATCACCGACGTTGTGAGCACGACCACGGAAATGCCGTCCAGAAAACAGCCCAGCACGATGAAGAAAATGGTCAGAACAAACAGCAGCTCGGCGGGCGACAGGTTGTAACCGCCGATCCATTCGGCGAGCAGGCGCGGCAGGCCGGTAAAGCCCATGGCGACGGTGAGGAAGGCGGCCCCAGCCAGAATGAAGGCGATCATGCAGGAGGTGCGCATGGCCCCCATGAGCGAGGCCACGAAGGTCTGCCGGTTGAGAGACCCCGATAACCAGGAAAACAACAAGGCCAGGGCGACGCCGACCGAGGCGGCATCCGTCGGCGACGCCCAGCCGGCGTAGATGCTGCCGATGATGCCGATGATGATCAGCACCACGGGGAGCAGGCCGCGGGTCAGCTTAATGCGCTCCCACAGGGCGACCGAGGGCTCCTTGGGCGGCATCTTGTCGCGGTTGATGAGCGACCAGACCGCCACATAGCCCATGAATAGCCCGACCAGGAGCAGGCCCGGAAGAATACCGGCGATGAACAGCCGGGCGATGGATTCCTCGATGGCGACGCCGTAGACGATGAGAATGATCGACGGCGGGATCAACAGGCCCAGGGTAGCCGACCCGGCGAGAGTGCCGATGGTCAGGGTCTCGTCGTAGCCGCGCTTGGAGAGTTCCGGGATCGACATCTTGCCGATGGTCGCCGCCGTCGCCGCGGAGGAGCCCGATACGGCGGCGAAGATGCCGCAGCCCAGGACGTTGACATGGAGCAACCGCCCGGGCAACCAGTTGATCCAGGGCGCCAGCCCGGTGAACATGTCGCGCGACAGACGCGATCGAAACAGAATTTCACCCATCCAGATGAACAGCGGCAAGGCGGCCAGGGCCCAGCTATTGCTCGCCCCCCAGACCGTGGTCGCCAGCACCAGGCCGACCGGCGCCGAGGTGAATAATCCCATCGCCACCATGCCCGCCGCCAACAGCGACAAGGCAACCCACAAGCCGCTGCCGAGCAGTGCGAAGAAAACCACCAACAGCACAATGATGAGCGGAAGCTGTTCCATCAGCGGTACAAGTTCCCATAATCGCCTTTTTCATACTCGGGCGTGCCGCCGCGCAGCAGGGTGGCTAACTCATCGGCGAGGGCGATGGTAAAGATCACCAGCCCAAGAGCCATGCTCGATTGCGGAATCCAGATGGGTACCGGAATGATGCCCGCCGAGACATCGTTAAAGCGGTAGGCATCCATCACCATGTCGATGGTAAACCAGGCGAAATACCCACTCATGGCCATGCCGAGGGCCGTACACCAAATCTCCACCCACCGGCGCGCGGCTTTCGGCAAACCCCTGATGACCAACGACACCCGTATGTGACTGCCGGCGCGCAGAGTATTGGCCAGGGCCAGGAACGACGCCGCCACCAGGAAATAGCCAGTGAATTCGCTATAGGAAGGGACCACCAGCCCGATCGGCTCCCCGATCATCAGGGTGGCGGCGGAATCGATCATATTGGCGCCGACCTGAAGCAGGACGATGCCGCAGATTGCCAGCAGGAACGACGCGGCGAGCGCGCCGCTCAAGCGGTAAAGGGTATCGAGTGCGCGACGCATAGCTTAAGAAACAAAGCCGGCGGCCGGCTGCAAGGCCGGCCGCCGGGGTTCTCACATGCCGTACTGCTTCAGCAACTCCTGGCCTTCGTCGCCGGCCTTGGCTGCCCATTCGGCGCTCATGGTCTCGCCGATTTCCCTCAGCGACCCCATCAGGGAGGCGCTCGGGGTGACGATGGTGATGCCGTTTTTCTTGAGGATGGCGATTTTCTCATCGGTCTCGGCCCGGCTCATATCCCAGCCCCGCGCCTCGGCCTTGGCCGCCGCGGTCAACACCGCTTTCTGAGTGGCGGCGCTCAGGCCGTCGAATGCCGCCTTGTTGACGACCACCACGTTCTTGGGAATCCACGCCTGGGTGTGATGGAAATACGACAGATAATCCCACGATTTGCTGCTCACCCCGGTGGACGGCGAAGTGATCATCGCCTCGATGCGGCCGGTGGCGAAAGCCTGGGCGAGATCGGCGACCTCGATCTGGGTCGGCACCGCGCCGGCCAGCTCCGCGAGCCGCGTGGTCGAGGCGTTAACCGAGCGGAACTTGAGGCCCTTCATGTCGGCGATCGTTTTGATTTCCGTCTTGGCGTAGAGCCCCTGGGGCGGCCAGGGCACCGAAAACAGAACCATTAAGCCCTGCTCCGCGAAAAGCTCGGTGATGCGGGGCTTGGTCACCGACCAAAGCTTTTCCGCGTCTGCGTAATCGGTCGCCAGGAAGGGCATCGAATCGATCGCGAACACCGGGTTCTCGTTGGCCAGCAATCCCATGTAAAACTCACCGATCGGAACCTGCCCCGAACGCACCGCCTTCTTGATCTCTTTGTGCTTGAACAAGGAGCCCGTGGAATGCACGTTGATCGTCAATTCGCCGTTGGTGGCGGCCTTCACATCATCGGCGAAAAGCTTGACGTTGATGGTGTGAAACGTCGCATCCGGGTAAGGCGTCGGCATGTCCCAGGTCTGAGCAGCCACACCACCGGCGCCGATGAACGCTGCCAGCACAAACGCTAAGCCGGCGCGATAGCAAATCTTCAAATTACCCTTCACGATACATCTCCCTTGATATCGATGATTAATTGCCTCGTTTGTATCATTGAATCGGCAAGAGCCGTTCTCTTATTTCCTTGCCATGCGGGCGAAGCATGCCGGTTCGCTGGAAATCGTCGCGTAATTACAATAGCATCACCGGCCAGGGAGTAACTTTGGAGAGAGGGGCGCAGCAATATGGATGTTGAAGAACTCTTCAATCGCCAAAACATTGTTGATATGAGCTTTTTCAATTTCAACAATGCAATAATCGCGGCCTATTTCGCCGATCAAGACCTCAAAATTCAGAAGGTCAACGCGAATTTCGCGGCCTTTTTTCCCATATTGGGGAATGTTTCAAACGTCTATTTTCCCGATGTTTTGCATCAGCTCGGCGTCGATAAAGAGCAGATCAAATCTTTTTCAAAAGAGCTTGAGGAGAATGGGCATGTGCTGATTCCCAAAATCCTCATCACGATAGACGGTAAGGATAAAGTCTATTCACTGCTCTCCGCCAAGACCCGGAGTGACGATTTTTCCTACCTCAACGGCGTACAGGGACAGTTTGTCGATCGAACGGACGAGTACGAGCTACGGCGGGAACGCGAGGAATTGCTGGAAGAAAAAATTCGCAATCGGGAAATCATCGAAGAAAAAACCAGAAAATTGGAGGCCCTGGCGAACCGCCTCGCCAAATATCTCTCGCCGCAGATCTACGAGACCATTTTCACCAGCGACAACGATGTTCTACAGAGTTTCTCGCGCAAAAACCTGACGATCTTCTTCTCGGATATTGTGAGCTTTACCGACATCACCGACGGCATGGAGCCCGAACGCCTGGCCTCGGTGATCAATACATATTTCAGCGAGATGTCGGCGATCGCCTTGGAATATGGCGGCACGCTCGATAAATTTATCGGCGACGCCATGCTGGTGTTCTTCGGCGATCCGGAAACCAGGGGCGAACAGGAAGACGCGGCAAACTGCGCGAAAATGGCGCTGCGCATGCAGCAACGTATCGGGGAACTGGAGGAAACATGGAAATCCCAGGGCGTTTCCAAACCGATCAAGGTCCGCATGGGCATCAGCACCGGCTATTGCACGGTGGGTAATTTCGGTTCCGATCAGCGACTCGAATATACCGTCATCGGCAGTCCCGTTAATCTCGCCGCGAGGCTCGAAGACTCCGCCCCGGCGGGGACGATCCTGATCAGCGAATCGAATTATTTATTGATCGAGGATATGGCTGTATGCGAGCCCATGGGCGACGTCACGCCGAAGGGATTCGTCCGGCCCATCGGCACCTACCGGTTGGAAGGCATGAAAGACCAAGGCAAAACGATCGCCGACGGCGCCCCCTTGACCCGCACCGGAAAGCATGTCGAGGTCAATCTTCTGAAAGGCAGCGATATCAGGGAAGCGATCATCGAGTTGAAAGAAATTCGCGACGAATTCAAGAAAATTCGATCCTTATCGCCCCAAAGAAAACCCGACTGAAGCGCATAAAAAGTAACCGCCGTTAACCCGGCAGCCGCGACAGATAGATGTTGATTTCGTCGTTTGCGGTGGGCGCGTGGGCGACCAGAAAATTCACATCTTCGGCGGCGAAATAAATCGTCGTGCCGATTTCGGCCCGCTTGCCCGAAATGATCTCGTCCCAGATCTCCTCACCGAGAATGGCCTGGGCGCTATCGATCTCATATTTATCGAAAAAATTCTGCGTCGCGGCGCCGACTTCAACCAGCTTGCCGCTCTGAGTGGCGCGAAATACGGGATCGGGCTTGCGCTCGGGAAAATCCGCGATGGATTCGATGCGACGGTTCTTATAGCGCGTCGCGACCGACGAATAGATGCCCACGCAAAACGGGAAGGCGTATGCGAGAAATACCGAAAATAAGGTTACAGACGGCTGCTTGTAATATTCCAGGTAGAAGATGAAGAAAGGGTCGCCGTAATCTCTGAGCCAGGGAACCAGAAGCTGCCCGTAGAGATTGATCAGGGTGCCGACAAAGAGGGCCAGCACATAGGTCGTCCGGTCGCGGAGCTTGTCCCCAATGAGGCGTAAAATGAGGTTCATAGGGCGGTCAGGAGGCAGGTCCATTCACTCACACTTCTATCGACGGCTATGTAATCCCAATCGTCTCAAGGTTACGTGGAACCGTGGGAATTCTGCGTCATATATATGAATTTTCCTGCCAAAGTCTACCGTGCATAACGGTAAACCCTTCTTCACTTATCCGTGTGACGAGAGATAAGTCTCGGCCAGCAGCAGGCTGTCCTCGATGTAGGGGCCGCCGAGTTCCTTGGCGAGATCGGTCTCGGCGTGCGACCCCATCCAGGCCAGAATCAACATGCGGCGCAGCATCAGGAAGGTCCAGATCTCGGCTTCCTCGTCGGGCTCGATGGGCTGAACACGGCGATAGCCTTCGCACCAGGCGGCGACCAGCTCGGCCACGTCGGCGCGCTCCTCCATGAAGCTGAGCGCGCTGGCCAGGTCATAGAGATACCATCCGATGCCGCAATCGTCGAAATCGATGACCCGGGTTTCGCCGTCATGGACCAGAAGATTAGCCAGGCGGAAATCGGCATGGATCAGGCCGAAGCGCGCGGGCGTCTGGCCGAAGGCTACCAGGCGCTTGCCGACCAGCTCGGCACATCGCTCCAGCAAGGCATGGTCCGCGTCCTCAAGGCCCGGCGCCGCCTCCCAGCGGCCCCAGTTTGGGTTGCCGCCCAGGGTGGTCTCGAAATCCCAACGCAAGCGCTCGAAATCGGCGGGCAAGGGCCATGATTTGGAATGAACATGGGTGCGGGCGGTGACCTCGCCGAGCTGGATGAACGGCTCGACCAGATCGCTGTTTTCATCGGGCGCCTGGCCATCGATCCAGGCGAAGCGAACGGCGTAACGCTCGCGCGGCAGGCCGTGTCCGGCACCAGGGCCAGCACCAGGGCCAGCAATGGTCTGGATCGCTTCGCCGTCGATGCCGGGAATCGGTCGCGGTGTCAGCACCCCGGCCTGATCGTTGAGCGCCCGCATCCAGGCCAGTTCGCATTCGATGCCCTGGCGGCTGTGATAATCCTCGCGATGGACGCGGATCACGCAGGGCTCGGCCGTCGGGCTCTCAATACGATAGGTGGTGTTTTCCGAATGATTGATCATCTTGACCCGGCAGTCGCGCTCCAGGCCGAAACGGTCGAGACCGGCGACCAAAGCCGCCTCGATACGGATCAGTTGCTCGTCCTGGCTCAACTTGTCGAAATCCACCATCATCCTTTATCGCCGACGGCCCCTCCCCGATGCTTGACCGGGCGTTACAGGATTTTGACATAAAGCCCGCCGCCGTGAAAGGATACGCCGAAAGCTATTCAATCCCTCTTTACCTGGAGACAGCCGTCATGAGCCAAGGTCCGAATTACACCATCCATAAGGATCACCATCATCACGGCTGGGACAATTCCAATGCACCTGTGCTCACCGTGGCGCCAGGTGAAGTGGTCGAAGTCGAGGTGTTCGACGCCTCGGGCGGGCAGCTGACCGAGACCTCGACCGCCGCCGATGTGGACGCCTTCGACTTCGAGACCATCAATCCGGTGACCGGCCCGATCTTCGTCGACGGCGCCGAACCGGGCGACGCCCTGAAGGTCACTCTGCTCTCCTTCCGGCCGTCGGGCTGGGGCTGGACGGCAATCATTCCCGGCTTCGGGCTGTTGGCCGAGGACTTCACAGCCTCGGCCCTGACCCATTGGAACTACGACGCGAACAGCCTGGCCCCTGCCCTTTTCGGCGACATCGCGCGCGTACCGCTCAAGCCCTTCACCGGCACCATCGGCGTCGCCCCCGCCGAGCCCGGCCTGCACAGCATCGTGCCGCCGCGCCGGGTCGGCGGCAACATGGACATCCGCGACATTTCCGTCGGCACGGAGCTCTACCTCCCCATCGAAGTGCCCGGCGCCCTGTTCTCGGTGGGCGACACCCACGCCACCCAAGGCGACGGCGAGGTCTGCGGCACCGCCATCGAAAGCCCCATGGAAGTCACCCTGCAATTCGATCTGGTCAAGGGCGCTAACCTCGCCATGCCGCGCTTCACCACGCCGGGCCCGGTGAGCCGCCATTTCGACGGGTCGGGCTACGAGGTGACCACCGGCATCGGCCCCGACCTGTTCGAGGGCGCCAAGATGGCCGTGCGCGGCATGATCGACTTGCTCACCGCAAGCCACGGCATGACCCCTGAGCAGGCCTATATGCTGTGCAGCGTCTGCGCCGATTTGCGGGTCAGCGAAATCGTCGACACCCCGAACTGGCTGATGTCGCTGTACTTCCCCAGGCTGGTCTTAGAATGATCCTGGTGCTGGAATGAACAAGGCTTTCGCCGCTCTCGCCACCGCCTTTCTGGTGGGCGCCTGCGCCACTATCGAGGTCGACCAAAGCACCGCGAATTTCGACGCGGCCACCTATGCCGACGATCTCAACGAATGCCGCGGCGGCCCGGCAGCGCTGTTCGTCCTGAACCGGCTCGAGTCCGCCATGGTCGGCTCGGTCTACGGCCTGGCCTATGGCGCCTACTACGGGGCGGTCGCCGGGAACAGCGGCGAAGGCGCCATCATCGGCACCATCGTCGGCGGCGTCCTGGGCCTCGGCCACGGCGCACAACGCTCCATCGACCGCCACGACGAAGACCTGGTACGTTGCCTGCGGGACAAGGGCTATGCCCCTGGGGCGGTGTGAGTGGAGGGTTAGACGCGCATCGGAAGCAAATCGAAGGCAATCGACAATCGCTCGCTATCGCCGCTGATCGGCACGGTTCTGTGAAAAAGAGAGGATGGAAACAGAATGATTTCACCCGCCTTGGGATCCGGCGTACCTCGATGAGTTTGAGGCGTTGGAACGCCTGGCGCCGGAGGACGATTTACCCGCCCTTAAGCTGCTGACACATCATGAGGTCTTGGCGATTGATTTTGCCAACAAGGAGATTGCCCTCGACCCGGACAGCATGACATCGCTCCTGGAATACCTTGATCACTAGATTGCATCTGCGTTTGTGCCGTTAACACACGCGATGTCCGCTTTCTGCGCAAAACGATGAAACGTTACGGACGTCCAGAAGTTATTGTGACAGACAAGCTTCGGTCAACTGAGCCCACGGAACGGAAAGATTTGAACCTGCGACAATTCCCTGATACGTCAAATAAATTCCCTGTTCTGTCTTTTGAGTTCCCTGTTCCGAGGTTTAGGGAATTCGACCGTAACCGCCTGACAACACGCGGTAATTCGAAGCGCACCAGCGCGCATTCCCTGTTATTTCGCATAATTTCCCTGTAAATCGGGGGTTATCAGGGAATTTAGCCGGAGACGGGTTCGCTCAAGACTGCGCCCACCGCCAACCGACATCATGCCCCTGGCGCGCCCGATACGGAACGATAAATCGTCATCATCCGGTCGATGGTTCGTCGCCAGGAGAAACCGGCGGCATGCTGGCGGGCCAAGCCTGAGAATTCATCGCCCGTGTAATAATCCCGACCGTCCAGAACCCCTTGCATGGCGTCGGTAATCGCGACCGTGTCATGGGGGTCCACGAGAACCGCCAAGGAGCCAGCGATCTCCTCCATGGCGGTGCCCTTGGACGTGATGATCGGGGTCGCCGAGGCCAGGGCTTCGAGGACCGGAAAGCCGAAGCCTTCATAGACCGACAGGAACAGGACAAGGCCCGCGGCCGCATAAAGCGCCTGCAGATCGGCCTCCGGCACATAGCCGAGAAAGCGAACCCGGCCGCGCGCGATCAAACCATCGAGGGTCGCGAGCAGATCGTCATCCCAGCCCCGCTTGCCGGTCAGGACGAGGGGCATGCTGTCCTGCACGCTCTCGGGAAGGCGGCTGTAGGCCTCGAAGGCCCGTTTCAGATTCTTGCGCGGCTCGACCGTGCCGACCACAAAGAAAAATTGCTTATAATCCAGGCCATAGCGCTGCAATGAATCGGCGACCAGCGCAGCGGGCCGAGGCTGAAAACCGCTGTCGACGCCGAGCGGGACCGTGTCGATTTTATCTTCCGCCAGGCCGAACAGCTTGATCAGCTCGCCGCGGACGATATGGGAATCGACCACAATCCGGTCGGCATCGCGCAGGGTTTCTTCCAGGTGGTCGGAAATGAAGCGCACCCGGAGATTGGGGTGATATTCCGGGTAATGAATGATCGAAATGTCGTGAATCGTGGCGATTTTCAAGCCCTCGAAGGGGCGCAAAATGAAATGGGGCTCGTGATAAATATAATCGCCATAGGGCGCCAGGAGGCGGGCGTAATGGCGTTCCCTGAGCGCGCCATGCAGGCGGTATGCGAGGTTTGAGCGCTCCAGCAGATGTTGGCGCAATCGAATAGACCAAGGGACCTCGGCGGACCCCAGGGCGTCCAACGGCTCATAGCCCACCGAGCCGCGCCGAAAGGTCCGCAGGTCCGAAATTTCGGGTCGGGCTCTTAAGCCATCGATAAGCTCCATCGTGTAGCGCCCGATACCCGATTTCGGCGCGGTGCGAAGGCTTTCATCCGGAATCAGCAAGCGCATGAATATATTTTTCCACGATGTGGGGCCACGCGTAATGCTGCTCGGCAAACGCCTGCCCCTGTTGGCCGAATTGGGCGCCGGCCTCCGACAGCAGAGTTTCGAGGCCACTGTTGAATTCGTCCTGGTTGTCGTACCAAAGCCCGCCCCGGGAACGTTTGCACTGATCGACCAGCACGTCGCAACGGCCATTCACCAGGGCCGGTTTGGCCCTGAACCAGCCTTCGATGACCGCAATCGACAGGCTCTCGTAGCGGGAAGGCAGAACGATCAAACCCGCCCCCTCGATGGCGTCCCACTTTTCCGGCTCGGAGACGAAGCCCGGGGAGAAGAACCATTCCTCGCTGGGCAGCTCCATGACGGCGCGGCCCAGGGCGACCAGCTTGGGCAAATTCTCATGAGTTTTTAGGGCTTCGCGGTAAAAATCGAATAGCTCACCGCAGCCTTTCGAATGATCGATCCGCCCGAGATAGAGCAGGTAGCCGGGCTCCAGCTTATGGTGACGGCAAAAGCGGTCCCCATCGACATCCTCGGGCGCCGAGATTCCCGTGCCGATAACCGGGCCGTCCGGGTCGAGATGAGGAAAGCGGCCGAGCAGAAAATCCCGCTCCGCATGGGTACTGTAAATCACCTGGCGGGCGAGATCGAAAAGCTCATTGAAGATCGGCAGGTCGATCATCCATTCATCATGGCAGAAAGGCACCAGCACGGCCCTGTCCGAGACAGCCGGAAGGCCGAAGAATACCTGCGCATAGAGATATCCATAAAACACAAACAAATCATAGTTTTGTTTGTGATTTCCAATGTATTCCAATAACTTCGGTGACCAGGGGCCCTGGGCCTTCATCCAGGCCACCTGTTCGGCTCTGGGGGCTGTTTTGCGCCTCAATTGCAGGGTCTCTGACAGCAGGTTGAAATGCATGATATTGCGCGGCTCTTCGACCGGGAAGCGGCGAACCGTCACGCCGTTAATTTCTGACGTCTCCGCCGGGTAGTGGTCGGCCCAGGTCACATAGTCCAGGGCGCAAGTGGTGAGGATTTCAATTTCCCACGCGTCCGACAGGTGTTCCGCGACCTGCCGGCAAACCAACTCGGCCCCGCCATTGACCTCGAGCCCGCATCTTTGTGTGACAAATGCCAAGCGCATCAGGAGATGAAGTCGTCAACCAGGGACAAAATGCGCGGCAGAACGCTGTCGATGGTGAAGACGTCCCGTCTGCGCCGTTGCGCGTCGATAATCACCGAGCGCAGCGCGGCGTCGTTGATCAGGTGATAGGCGAGAGCCGCACAGGCCTTCGGATCGGATTTGTCGTCAAACAGCAGGCCGGCGTCGGCCATGGTCTCCGGCACCGCCGTAGAGGCAAAAGCCAGAACCGGCACATCGAACCACATGGCCTCGATCACCGGCACGCAAAACCCCTCATGATCCGAAAAACTCCAGAACAAATCGGCGCTGCGGTAGAGGGTGTAGAGCGTGCTCTCGTCAACGTTCCGTAGTATCAGAACCCGGCTTTTGATGCCGTAATCTTCGATTTTTTTGAGCAGCAGTTTGGTATAGGCCGCCCGGTAATCCACATATCCCGCCAAAATCAACCGGGCCCCGGCATCGAGACAGAGATAGCGGTAGAACGCATCGATAAGGTCGAGATGCCCCTTGTTCGGGGCGAGACGCCCGACAAACAAGATGTTCTTGATGCCGTCATTCAGCAGGCTGCCCAGGCTGTTGTCCGGCTTTTGGGCCCAGCGTGACGGATCGACAACAATGGGCAGGACGGTGGGTGTGGCAAACCCCGCCGCCGACAGCTCGGCCGCGTTATAGATGCTATCCGCATAGGTCTTGGAGAAATGGGGGGCCAGATCCGGCAAGGCTTCCCTGCCCTCCTTGAGCAGGGCCGCGAAGTCAGGGTCATAAGCCTCGAAGAAGTGATGGGGCGTGATGTTGTGATACAGCAGGGCCTTCGGGCCGCGGTGTTCGGCGGCAATTGCGGTGATCTCGTTGCCGATGGAATGATGAAACAACAGCGCCTCGCCGGCGGCCGGGCGAGACCGGTTGATCGCCTTGACGAGATGGGTGAATTCCGGCGAACAGGTCTTCACGTAGATTTCCGATTTCAATCCCTTGGCGCGAAAAACCTTCTGAAACCAAAGGGCCTGGTTTGAAATTGCATCGCCGAGGCGCAAGGTCGGCAGCAGTTGGTGAAGGGCGCCTGTTGCCTTCGGCGACTCGATGCGTTCCAGCGGGTTCAACGGCTGGGTTATGAGAATGTCTTCGTAGGCATCGATGACGCGATCCCAATTGGCGTATTTTTCGGCATAGGCGGCGCCCTGCTGCCCGAGGCGGCGTAGATCTTCCTGCCCGGCCTCATCGACCTCTTCCAGCGCCCCGCACCAGTCCTCTTCCGACCCGGCCGCCCAGCCGCCGGAAGCCACCGCCATGGCGCGCGCCGTCGCCAGGCAGCCGCTGTTCACTATTGCCGGCTTGCCGGCCATCCAGGCCTCCATGAGAACACGGGAGTAGCTTTCGTTCGGGCTCGGCTGAACCAGGGCCCGGCAATGCTCGAGCAACCATCGCTTGGTGGCGCCGTCGACAAAGCCCAAATCCCACACAGCGTGATCGGGCGCGCCATAGTCGCTGCTTCCGGGGCCGGCGAGAATGAGTCCCAGGGAGGAGCCCACATGGCGGCTCCTGAAGGCGCGCCATGCATCGAGCAGAAGCTCCAGCCCCTTGCCGGGGTCGCGGCGCCCAAGGCATAAGAGGAAATTGCCTGGCAGGCCATCGATATTCGGGCGAGCGGAGTCACCTGACTCGATCTCCACACCGGCGCCGACGACCGTGGTTTTTGCGGCGATGGCGGGGCCATAGAGGTTTATGGCGAGCTGCTTTTCCCCTTCGCTCAGGCACAACACATGGGCCGCCCGGCCAAACATCTCCGCGACCTCGGGCAGGTAGGCATAGACCTCGTCATGCAGGCAGGGATTGAGCACCGCTTTCCCCGGGCAGGACCGGGCGCCGAAAATCGACGTGCCATAAAGATAGGGGATGAAGACGAAACATCTGAATCGATCGACGTTGTCGGCGATATATTCCTGAAGCGGGGTTGAGTTTATATTTTCCAAACAGAATAAATCGCTATGGGCTTTCTCCAGGGCCGTGGTTTCGGGCGTGGAGCCAAGAGTCTGGCTCAGGAGATACTGATTCGTCACGTCGAAGGCGATGTCGTTGCGGCGGTCGACCGCGAAGCGATGCACGGTCACGCCATCGAGTTGCGACGTGCCCGGTTTGTGGAAGTTTTCCGACCAGTTTCCCTGGAACGACGGCGAGCAGGTCGTGAGAACATGAACATCATGTCCGCGCGCGGCGAGGCGCATAGCGACTTCCCGGGTGTGGCTCTCCGCCCCACCGGTGAGGTCCGCGCCATACCACGGGCAGACAAAAGCAATACTATTCGTCATTTGATTTTTTGAGCAATTCGATCTGCTTTGCGAGCTGCTGCAAATCCCCGGCCAAATCCCGTTGCGTATCCACCAGCAGGCCGATCATTTGTGAGAGCGTGCTCATGCTTTCTCTCTGCCTGGCGAACAAGAGATAATCAATGGCCAGGACGAGGCGCGTGAAAAAAGGGATTCTATTGAACGGGAAACGATCGAGCCGGGACGGCAGGCTGGTTCGCGGCGCCACCAGGAACGCGCACTGCTTAATGCCGTTTTCAATGGATTTCAGCCGTGTGAGCAAGGTCGGATAAGAGATCACCGAAAGCTGCGTGGTATCCGGGCTGTCGGGCATCTCCGCCACGATCTCGTCAATGCGCGCAGTCAAGGCCTCGACATCGAGATCTGGGTTGTTCTCTAGAATCATCCGAGGCGCTCTTTAAGATTTCACGGCGACGATGGCGTAATCGGGCGCGGCAAAAAATTTCTCGCGAAGAAAGACCATTGCCTGCTTGGCGCCCTCGTCTTCAAGGTGAGCCTCCAGGGCGTCGAACGGCGTCACCGGATCCATGCGGTGTTCCGTAAGCTCAAGAATTTCAACGGAAGAGAAGCCGCAGCGTTTCGCAAGAAAATGCATGATATGCGGATGCCGGGGCACGGTGTGCGTCGGGTCGAGATAAAAAGTATCTGAGCTGACCGTTATGTTTTGCGGGTTCGGCGACTCGAGCAAAAGCATCCCCCCCGGCGCCAGCACACGATAGGCCTGCCTGATGAGGTCCACGAGAACACGGTTGGGAAGATGCTCTATGAGGTGGAAAGCGCTGACGATTCCGATGCTTTCAGCGTCGAGGGAGACGAGATATTCCAGCGCATCGCCCTTGTGCATGCTGTGGCCGCGGCTCGCACATTCGTCAATAAATCGGGCATTGAGATCGACCCCGATCGTCTCGAAAGAATGGCGGCTGAGAAGATCGAGCCATTCGCCCCGCCCGCAGCCCAGGTCGATGGCCGGCTTGTCTTTGGGCAGTCGGTCATTGCTTTCTATGACAGGCAGGTAGGTCTTTAGGCGGGCTTCGATTTCTTCCGAAGAGCCCCTAAACAGGTCCTCCAAATCAACATAATACTCATCGGGGAAATCTCTTTCCGTCGCAAAATCGCCGAATTTGTTCCGGAGCGCTTCGATCCGGGCTTCGAGCAGATTTAACGAATGCAGACGCTCTTCGGTGGCCTCAACGTGACGTTCAAGCCGCTCATTGATGTCTTTTATGGTCTCTCGATGTTCAGGCAACCGGTAGAGACATTTCAGAATATTCAGTAAACGCATGGCCGACCCGCCGTATTCCCCATTACAGGCTCAACATTCATTGGCCAGCGAGAACTAATAGCACCCCTGAAGCTCATTGAACCGATATTCTTTCCGGCTCAAATCTTTCGCATCTCACGCTTACCGGTAGCCTATTGAGCCCTTCGAATTGAAAATCACCATCCTGCGTGACGTTGAAAATCAGTTGTTTTTCCGACCAGACATAGCGCTTCGCGGGGTCGCGCTCATCATGGACGGCAAGAGCGACATTATAGCTGCCTCGCCCTAGATTCGCGCGAAAAGTGAATTCAAGCATGAGCTTTTGGCCGTGGTTCAGCGGCTCTTTACTGACCATCCCAAAGCGTTCCGTGTTGTAGCCGAACACTTCCGTGCCAAGGCGGTCGCGCAGCATGAAACCGATACAGGGATAGATATTATCGCCCTGCACCGTGGCCTCGAGGGCGATGACGATTTCCTCGCCGGAGACGACGCTGTCGATTTCCCGGCCCTCTTTATTGAGCAGTCTTACCTTGTCGAGCACGACTTCGCCGGTGCCGCTGTTGGTCCGCGTCAGGCCCTCTTCCGTTTCTTCCACGGTGATTCGGGATTTTTCCTCCTGCTGGGTGATCATGGCGAAGTAATAATCCGCGACATCGACCACGCTGCCCTCTTTCAAGATATGCCCAGCCTCCAGGAGAAGAGCACGGTCGCACAGGCGTTTGACCGCGGCGATGTCGTGGGAAACCAGCAACAGCGAGGTGCCGCTTGTCCGATATCTTTGAATGATTTCCGTGGATTTATGCTGGAAATGCAAATCGCCCACGGCGAAGGCCTCGTCAACGATCAGGATGTCGGGCTGGCGGACAATTGCGATGCTGAAGGCGAGCCGCATCTGCATGCCGGTTGAATAGAGCCGCACGGGCCTGTCGAACCAGCTCTCCAACTCCGAAAAGACGTGAATTTCCGAGACAAGCTGTTCCAGGGGATCTTCCAGGCCCTGAATCTGACAGCCGGTGCGGGCATTCTCCCGCCCGGACAGCTCGGGGTTCATACCGAGTCCCAGCTCGATCAACGCGGTGATGCGTCCATTGCTCATGACGGTGCCGCCACTCGGCAGCGTCGCCCGGGTCAATATCCTGAGCAGGGTGCTCTTGCCCGCGCCATTGCGCCCGAGAATCGCTAAGCTTTCTCCCGGCTCGACAGTGAAGGATATGTCTTTCAACACCGTCTCCGTCCCCGCCACGACGCCCGAGTGAACCAGCGTATTCCAGAACAGGCGCCAGCCTCCCTGGCTGGAAGGATAGCTCTTGGAAATATTCTCGACGATCAGGCGCGGCATCACGCCAGATCCCCGAGGGCGCCGGATGTTCGTCTGAATATCCACAAACCCACGGCGAGCAAAATAACGGCCAGGATCGCCGTCGGCAGCAGCGACCATAAATCCGGCGCGACGCGGTAGACGAAGATGGCGTGATAGCCTTCGATGAGCGGAGTCATCGGGTTGAAGCGCACGATCACCAATCGCGCCCATTCCGGCAGGATTTCAATGGGGTAGACGATGGGTGTCAGCCAGAACCAGAAATGCAAAACGATCGCGAGAGCATGGCCGAAATCCCGCATGAAGGTGTTCAAAATGCCGAAAATCAGACCGACGCCCAGGACGAAGGCGTATTGCACGGCGAGAACGGGAAACAGGTACAGAACCTCCAACCCGGGGAGACCCTGGACCACAACCAGGAACAGGAGGAACACGCCAAGAAACAGAATCAACTGGAAGGTTTCGGCCGCGAGAACGCAGATCGGCAAGATCGACGAGGGCACGTAGAATTCCCTGAGCAGGGCTTTTTCGGCGATGAAAACCTGAGTCAGTCGTGACAATGTGTTCGAGAAGCTGGTCCAGAACACGATCCCCGCTGATAAATACACACCGTAAGAAAGCGTATCGTCAATACCGGGCAGCTTCGCCTTCATGATCGAGGAAAAAATAAAAATATAGGTCGCGATCAGGGCGGCCGGCGTCAGGATCAACCACAGATAGCCGATACCGGAACGAGAAAATTGAGCGCGGATATCGTTTCTGGTCTTGCGCAGGATGAAGTGGCGGAACCGCCAGACAGATCGGATCAACTCCATGCCTATGCCTCTTCGCCCGGCCTGAGAGGATCGTCCAACAGGGTCAGGTTCGCCAGCCGCTTGCGATCCTTGAAGGAGCGATACAGCCATAGGGGGCGTTTGAGGCTGTGCGAAACGTCACGCCGTTTGATGGCCCGCACGAACATGTAATGCCCCAGGTCCTGTTCGCGAAATGCGACCAGGGGCTTGAGCGTTTCGACGTCGAAATAGCGCGCCGCATTGTTCGGGCTGGCGTCCAGGGTAAAGAACGTCTCCACCTCGAAACCCACATATTGCAACAGCCAGGTCAATTCCCGACCGGTGTACTCACGATTATGCCGTCCGTAAGGCCCATAGCCAGAATAGGGGTCGTAAATATTCGCGCCGGAGAGCAAGGCCGCGGCATTTTCGAGGCGCGCCACGTTCGGCGTCGACAGCACCAGCGTTCCCCCGTTTTCCAGAACCCGGTTAATTTCGATCAGGGCGAATAAAGGATCGTTTGTCAAATGCTCCAGGACTTCGCAAAAAACAACATGGTCGAAGGCGCCGTCTTCTTCGGGAAAAGGATTTTTTTCAGAGTTTACCTTGGCATACTCGACCCGCCATTTACGCTTCTTCCCTTGGTGGTTTTCGTAACGAACGGTCTGTGCTCCGCGTTTCGGCCCGGTGCGGAAATAGTTGGTGAAATCAAGATCGGCAGACCGGAATTCTTTGAATAACATCGAACAAAAATAAGGGTTCGCGCCGATTTCGAGAAGGCGTTTCGCGTCGCTCCGGACAAGATTCAGAGTATGCAGGAAGCGATCGCAATCGGCCTCGGCATAGCCCCGAAGCTCATCCCGGGGGGCGCCGTCAATCGACAGCGAGTAGAACATCTCTAGGGCTTCTTCCCGGGAGTCCAACCCTTCGGGCAAGGGGCTGGCCGCCTGTTCCTCGGGAGGCGCGGCTCGACTGACGGAGACGGCGCCGCTCACGGCAAATCGTTCAAGGGCTTCGCGGAGAGTCTGCACTTGCGATTCCAGCGGCTCAATTCGGTCCCCGGTGAGAGCCGAGGCGTAGTTCTCAAGCGCACCGAGGCGGGCTTCCATATGCTCAAGATTGGCCGCCGCAAGCGTTTCATTGATCGTGCGCACCGCCGCTTCAAGCGGCTCGATTCGATCCTGGGTCAAGGCCGCGACATAAACGTCAAGCGCGTCTATACGCTCCTGGGCGGTCTGTTTGGCGACCGTTAGGGACTCTTGATGTTCAGGCAACCGATAGAGATATTTTAGAATATTCAGTAAGCGCATCTGGCCCTTGTCCGCATCCCTTGATCCCAGCACGACGTCGCCCGGATTCTACCTGATCAAGGCCAAGCCAGGGAATTTTTTGAACCGCCCTCAGAGGGAGCTTGGGAAACCGCCTTAATATGTTAGTTTTTGTCCACTGTCGGCTGGTGGATAGAATCGAAAAACTGGTTCTTTGTTTTGAGTTGTGTCGATTAAAAGTTGCGAGGCATAAGAGAAGATGATCATCCCTGTTGTGTTGTCCGGCGGCGCCGGGTCCCGCCTTTGGCCGATGTCCCGCGAAGGATTGCCGAAGCAGTTTCTGCCCCTGGTTAACAAAGAGCGTTCCCTGCTGCAAGATACCGTCGCTCGGGTCAGCGACCGCCAGCGTTTCGCCGCACCCATCGTCGTCTGCAACAATCAGCATCGATTTCTGGTTGCCGAATCGCTCCGCGACCTCGGCATTGAGGACGGCACGATCATTCTCGAGCCGACCGGCAAGAACACGGCGCCGGCCATTGCTCTTGCCGCCCATGCCGCTGTCGCCATCTCGCCGGAAGCCGTTTTGCTGGTGCTCTCCTCCGATAATGGCATTCGTGATCTGGATGCTTTTTCGGATGCGATCGATCACGCGGTTAAAGCCGCCGAAGCCGGAAACCTTGTGACCTTCGGCATTACGCCGGAATTTCCCGCCACGGAATATGGCTATATCCAGGCGTCCGAAGGGCTGCCCGGTCATGCGGGTGTTCGCAAGATTGCCAAATTCATCGAAAAACCGAGCGAAGATGTGGCGATTGAACTGCTCAAGGACGATAACGTTTTTTGGAACAGCGCAATGTTCGCCTTCCGGGCGGATGTTTTTCTGGCGGAGCTTGAGCAAACGCGCCCCGAAATACTGGAGCGTACGCGCGTCGCCATGCAAAAGGGTGAGGAGGATTTGGACTTCTTCCGTCCCGACGTCGACAGCTTCAACCAATGCCCCTCTGAATCCGTCGACTACGCGCTGTTCGAGATTTCGGAAAACACCGTCGTGGTTCCTTGCGATATCGGCTGGAGCGATCTCGGTTCCTGGCAGGCAATTTGGGAACTCGAGGCAAGCCAGAATTCCGGGTCTTCTCCCTTGGAATCGAAGGATCACGTCGCCATCGACTGCTCGGATATTTATGTCCGCACGGACGGCCCGCTGATCGCCACCCTGGGGCTTGAGTCGATCGCCGTCATCGGCACGGAAGATGCCGTCCTGGTGTTCGACAAGAGCCGCTCGCAGGATGTCAAACAGATCGTCGAGCTCCTCAAGAAGCTGGGGCGCCCGGAGGCGGTTCAGCATACCGAAGTCCTGCGCCCCTGGGGCGGCTATAAAACACTGGTTACGGGAGATCGCTTCCAGGCCAAGCTGATCTGGGTCAAGACCCAACATATACTCTCGCTGCAGAAACATTATCACCGCGCGGAGCACTGGATCGTGACCAAGGGCACGGCGCGGGTGACGGTCGGCGAGGAGACCAAGCTGCTCAGCGAGAACGAGTCGGTCTATATCCCGATCGGCGTCGTGCACCGGCTTGAAAATCCGGGGCATGTGCCGCTGGAATTGATCGAGGTTCAGGTCGGCTCCTATTTGGGGGAAGACGATATCGTCAGGCTGGACGATGTCTATGGCCGAACCGGACAGAGTCACTCGAACTAGTGCGGATCTCGCTCCCCCACAGGCTTTGGCGCGCCATTCCAAGGCCCGTTCGGTCGCGCGTTTTCAACTTCACCACCAGCAGACTCGCGCCGAAAGCCGGCACCCTGGAGCAGACCCGCCCGGGCGGTGTGACCGTGGCCGGCCTGTTCTCGACAGCGTCCGGTTTGGGCGCCGGCGCGCGAAGGATTTTTCGTGGTCTCCGGGCATGCGGAATTGACGCCCATGCCTTCGACCTCGGGCCGGCCTTCAAGCAAAGCAATCTGGACTGGCATTCGCCGCCGCCGCCAGCGACGAGCGAGGGGCCGCTAATCGTTCATATAAACGGCCAGTATCTGCCCTATGCGCTGCTTAAGATGCCATCCAGCCTCACGGCCAGGCGGTATGTCATCGGCTATTGGAACTGGGAACTCCCGGTCGTCCCGGAAATTTGGCGTCTCGCCGAGCAGCATGTTCATGAAATCTGGACGGCGAGCCGGTTCACGGCGGAAGCCTTGCGCGCCCGGATCGAACTCCCTGTTCATGTGGTGCCCTACCCGATCGAGATCGACACCCCCTGCCCTATGCGGCGCGCCGCGTTGGGCGTCCCCGAGAACGCCTTCCTGGTTTTCAACGCGTTCAACGCGGGCTCGGGCTACTCAAGAAAGAATCCCGATGGCGTTGTCGACGCTTTCATCGAGGCCTTCGGGGACAAACGGGAGGCCTATTTGCTGATCAAGATCGGCGATCCGAACTTGGCGTCGACACAGGTTAAGGCGTTGCGAGAGCGCATTGCCGGCCACCGAAATATCTCATTAGTGACGGATACTTACAGTGACGCCGATGTGCTTCGTCTGATTATGATGTGCGATGTTGTGATCAGCCTTCACCGATCGGAAGGGTTTGGGTTTTTGATGGCGGAAGCCATGCATCTCAGCCGGCCCGTGATTGCCACGAATTGGTCGGGCAATACCGAATTCATGTCGGCGCGCAATAGCTGGCCCGTATCGCACGGCCTGAGCCCCTGCTTCGACCCCCAGGGAACCTACACGCTTGAAGATGCCATGTGGGCGGAACCCGACGTCAAACAGGCCGCCGAGCACCTGCTCGACATTTACAATGACCCCGACAGCGCCCGGCGAAAGGTTGAAATCGCCCAGCAGGATATCGCCGATTACACCTCCTTTGTTCATTTTGAAGCCGCTCTGCCACAGGGTTTTCTCGAGCGTTGCTATCATCATCCAAAGCCGGCATGACAAACGTTCTCCTGCTCTATTGGGGCCGCAAGGGGGGCGGCGCGCATTACACGGCGGAACTGTTGGAAAGCGATTTCGCCGCGCATGGCATCCGTATTTTCAGCTCCCTCTCCGCGTCGGGAGATATGCGGAAGTTACGGCGCGGGTGCGACCTCTGGCAGGTTACCTACAGCGGCAGGGTTAGCTTCGCCCTGTCGAGCCTGTTCCTGCCCTTCTACCTATTTCGCCTGCTTTTTTTTATTCGCCGATCCCATATCCAGCTTGTCTATGTCCCCATGCGGCATCTGTGGTCGCCGGCCATCAACAGCTTTTTGCATCTCTGGGGCGTGCCGGTGATTCATTGCGTTCATGACGCCGTGCCTCATCCCGGCGATCCAAGCTTTCTGTGGAACGGGATCCTTCGCTGGGAGCTTCGTTTCTCAAAAGCCGTGGTGGTTTTATCGAACGCGGTGGGGCGCCTTCTGAAAGAGCAATATGGTGATCTTCTGGGGCAAAAAACCATACATCACTCCACCCTGCCGCTGTTTAGAAGCCCACGCGGAAAAACATCAAACGAATCGAGCCGCCCCCGCATGACGACCAATTTTGTCTTTTTTGGCCGAATTGCCCCCTACAAGGGTCTCGACATACTGGTCCAGGCTTTTTCCTCTCTGCCCTTCGATCGGGCGCGGCTGACAATTGTCGGAACCGGAACCCTGCCTGACAGCCTGGTCGGCGCGATCGAGAGCGACGAGCGGATTGAATGCCGTAACGAGTGGTTGGATGAGAGTGAAATCGGCGCCCTGCTTGCCGCCCAGGACATCATGGTGCTGCCCTACAGCGAGGCCAGTCAGTCGGGCGCCATTATGTCGGCCTATGGCGCCGGGCTGCCGGTCATCGTGTCCCCCGTCGGCGGCCTTGCGGAACAGGTCCAGCATAACGTCACGGGCATTGTTCTGGATGAAACAACTTCGGAATGCTTACGTCATTCCATGAGAAAAATATGCGAACATCCTGAAATACTTACCAATATGAAAAAATCAGTTTCGGAGATTTCGTCACGGAATATGCAGTGGAATGCTGCGGTAAGCGGCCTGGCGGGTCTCTTTAAGCAGGTTTCCAAAGGTGTACAGTAAAGATTGAACATCCCCCCTAAACGCCCTATATTATAAAGCTAAGGACGAATGAAGGGAGAGAACCAATGTACTCTAATCCGCAAAAAGTAGGCGGTGATGACGTGAAGGCCCTACGCTGCGAGGCTGGCCAATGGCTAAAAATCCTGCGTGAAAAACGCGGCCTGTCTCAGCGTCAACTCGCCTCGAAAGTCGGGATCGATTATTACACGTTTATCTCGCAGCTCGAAACCGGCCGCGGCCGCATTCCCCCTGATCGCTATGAAGCCTGGGCCAAGGCGCTTGGCATTAGCGCGTACGATCTAGTATACAGCTTGATGCGGTATTACGATCCGGTGTCGTTTAAAATACTCTTTGACGATCGGGACGCCACTGCGGTAAGCAGCGCTGAACGGTTCAACGACTGAAGGTTGCCACGATGTCAGTGATCCCTCTCTTCTCTCCGAGAGATCTTTCCGCCGACTGGAGCCAGAAAGAACTGGCCGAGCTGTATCGCGTTGAAGATACGCTCATTCAGGCTGGGATCTCGGTAGAGACGGAGCGTGGGTTAACCGAGGAGGGCGATCCCTGGTTTGTGTTTTGCCGCCAGGAAACGGGAGAAGTCATCATTCACTTCGCCCGGTGCGATGGTCTGTATTTGGCCGTCGGTTCGTTTTTCGAAGGTGTGTTGAGAGGCAACAGCTTCTCCGCGATCGTTCGCCAGTTCCTCGAAAACCAGCCTCTTCTGCTCACCCGTCGGCGCGGCAACAACGACAGTAATCTCTTCATGCACCCCTCGGCCATGCTGATGGCCTTGGTGACCACGGCATTTTTGGTCTCGCAAGAAGTCGACCCTTCCTATTCCACCAATCCAGCGGGCAAGGAAGATCTCCTCAAGGGAGATTCTCTGCTCATGCGGGTCGCCCAGGCCGTTCGCGCGTCTTACCTGGACGTAAAATTCTCGGCGAACGACTTCACGGGAACGGCCGGCAATGTCGCTCCCGCGGTTTTGCTTGCCGCTCTGCTCGTTGTGGAAGACAGTCAAACCGCCAAGCAGGAAATCGCGGATAAAAACTCCTCGCTCGAAGTGGCGAATGCGCCGCAATCCGACAATCAGGTTTCGGCCGCTAACCGGGAGAAGCAGGCGCTCATAAACGCCCAAAACGAGGACAATTCCGCCTCCGAAATCGACTCCTCGATAATGGCAAACACATTCGAGGACAATACGAACCCGGCCGCGACTGCCGCGCCCAAGACCGTCGCGATCTCGGATTTCATCGAGCTTGCCGAAAACACCATGCTTCCTCAGTCGTCCCTATCCGAAGAGGCGGAAAATCAAACCGCGCCGAGCGCAACAGAGTCTGATGTTTCGGCCATAGATGGCGTAGACGATGCCGTTATCTCGGTTGACTCACCATTTACCCCCGAGGGGACCTATCGCGTCATCACCGCATACAACGTCAACTATGCGGAAAACGCGCTGAATACTTACGATTTAACGGCTATTCGCGAATTCAATGAAATTTCCGCCGAGTTGAATCTATATCTGAAGGATCCCGTCGAGATTACCTACGCGGTAGTCGACAGGGATATTTTAGATGGCAATTACTTAGGTATCGCTCTCGATTCCGTCATCGAAGCCAGTCCGACCCCCGTTCCGCTCCTCGATGAAGTCGATTTGGCGCGGGCCTACGACGCCATCGCCGACACTTTCGTCAAGCAGTTCATTGCGTCGGCAACGGACCTGCAGGTGCTTCTGTATGGTTCGTCTTTGATCCTGGTGGATAACGATCAAATAACAAATGCCAATGAGTTTCTAACCGTCTATTCCTGGGATTTCCAAGATGGCAGTTCGATCAGCATCATCGGGATCGTACCCGATGAGATGGCTCAGATGATCGCCTGACGCCCCGCCAACTACACCGCAAGATCGCCACTCCCCCCTTATTCCTCGCGGAAACTTCTCACCAGCGCATCTTCAATGGGTGAAATCAGATAGTCCAAGACTGTCCGCTCACCGGTCGTAATCACCACCTCCGCCGGCATGCCCGGTGTGATTCTGTCTTTGATATCATCCGGTACGGTGCTTTCGTCCACCACAATATTGGCCTGGAAATACACATCGCGGGTGATTTCATTGAAAATCTGATCGGGGGAGACGCTTTCGACCCGGCCAAAGATTGTCGTCATACCCCGCGTGTTAAACGCAGACAAGCGTATCTCCGATTTAAGCCCCACATGAACGTTATCGATGTCGAGGGGAGAAATTTCGGCGCGCACAATGAGCTTGTCTTCCGTGGGAACGATCTCCATCAGCGCTTCACCGGCTTTGATAACGCCGCCGATGGTATGGATTTTCAAGTTTTGGACAATGCCTGACTGCGGCGCGACAATATCGATCCTTTTTAGAATATCCACGGCAACGTTAAGCCGTTCGCGAGCATCGGATATTTTCAAGCGTACATCGCGGAGCTCCGCCACGACCTCTTCGCTGAATGTTCGTTGAATCTGCTCAATTTGGAGTAGCGTTTCGCTTTCACCGCCCTGGCTTTCGGCAATTTCGGCGGTAACCTGACCAATCTCGCCGTCCAGGCGGGCAGTCTCCCTCTCCATGGCCAGAATGCGACTACGGGGATAATAGCCGTCTTCATAGAGTTCGCGTAGGCCGACAAGCTCTTCATTAAAGATTTTGACCTGTTCCATCAGGCCCGCCCTTTGGGCGGTCAAGCCGGAGACTTGGCTCACATACTGAGATGATCGAGCCTCCAAAATGCTCACTTGACCGGCAAGGGAAATACGGCGTTTTTCGAACTGAGTTACTTGGTCACTAAGGAGGTTCTTAATCGATGGGGAACCCGACAAAACAAGCAGTTCCTCGGGAAATACAATATTTTCCCGCTTATCCCGCTCGGCAAGCAACCGAGCCTCCCGAGACAGACTGTCATTGAGCTGATTACCTAGAACCGCTTCAGAGGCCAGGGCCTGGGTGTTCTCCAGGCGAACCAGGACATCTCCGGCCTTGACCACCGAGGACTCTTCCACGAGGATTTCCCGAACGATGCCCCCCTCTAAATGCTGGACAATTTTCCGGTTCGTCTCAACGACAATGGTCCCGGGAGCTATCACCGCGCTGGACAGGGGCGCGTAATAGGACCAAGTCCCCAGCACGCCGAAGAACAGGAAAATAACCGTGTATCCAACAAAAATCGCAGGGCCCGCGCTGCTCGGCGCCCTTTGCGGTTTGATGGTCTTCTTGTCGTCTGTGTTTGTCATCAATTTAGCCTTTAGGCTGCCTTGCCGCTCGCCAATTGCTTCAGAACGTCATCGCGCGCGCCGAAGGATTGAATTGTGCCCTGATTCATAACGAGAATTTTATCCACGAGAGACAACAAACTCGGCTTGTGGGATATCACGATAACCGTCTTCTTCAATTTCTTGAGAGCCCGCAATGCATCGGCCAGGGCTTCTTCGCCGGCTTTATCCAGGCTGGCGTTGGGCTCATCCAGTACGATCAGGCAAGGCTCGTTATAAAGCGCACGGGCAAGGGCGATGCGCTGTCTTTGCCCGCCGGACAAAGCCTGCCCACCCTCGCCGATTTCCGTCTCGTAGCCATTGGGCATTCTTTGAACCATCTCGTGAACACCGGCTAAATTCGCGGCCCTGATCACGGCTTCATCGTCTGGTTCTGAAAAACGAGAGATATTTTCGGCAATTGATCCGGCAAACAACTCGACGTCTTGGGGCAGGTAACCGACATGCTTCCCTAACTGCTCGCTGTCCCAATGCTTCAGCTCGGAGCCGTCCAGACGCACTGCCCCCTGGGCAACGGGCCACACACCGACCAACACCCGCGCCAAAGTTGATTTTCCGGCGGCGCTGGGGCCGATAATGGCCAATGTTTCACCGGCATCAAGGGAAAACGTAATTCCCTTTAAGATGGCGAGCTGAGTACCCGGAGGCGCGGCGATGATCCCTTCTGCGCTGATCTGACCCTCGGGATCCGGAAGCGCCATGCGTTCCTTGTCGAGGGGAACGGACTTAAACAGCATCTGCAACCGCTGAGCCGCCGAGCGGGCCGAGGAATAGGCTTTCCAATTGCCGACAGCCATCTCGACGGGCGCCAGCGCCCGCCCCATGATGATAGACGCCGCGATCATCGCTCCGGGCGTAATCTCCTGTTGCAGCGCGAGATAGGCGCCGAGGCCCAACACGGCGCTCTGAACCGTCACCCTGATAAACTTGGAGGTCGCCAAGACGCTCCCTGCCCTGGAGCTCGCAATAGACTGAGACAGCAGCATCTCCCCGTGGCGATTCGTCCAGCGTTCCTTGAGGGCGGATGTCATGCCCATAGACTGGGCAACTTCAGCGTTCTTCAGGGATGAAGTCGCGTAAGCTGTGGCCCTGATCGACTGCGCACCCCCCTCGCGAAGTTTCTTGCCGGTCAACAGTTCGTTCGCCAAGGCAAGAAGAAAAATTAATATCGCGCCGCCAAGAGCGAGAAATCCCAACCAGGGATGAATGAGAAAACAACCGGCTAAGAAAATAGGAACCCAAGGGGCGTCGCAAAAGGCAAGAATTCCCGATCCCGACAACACTTCCCGGACCGTGTCCATATCCCGCAAAGCTTGTCCTTGGGCGCCTCCCGATACTTTTACCGCTTGCTTGAAAACCGTATCCAACAGCGGCGGCGCGAGTACGTTGTTAAATTTCACCCCGGTTCTGACGAGAATTCTCGATCGCACAGCCTCTAAAATTCCGTAGATCATAAAAAGAAGCAGAACAACCAAAGACAACATAAGCAGCGTGTATTCGCTTCGGCTTGACAACACCCGATCGTAAATCTGAAGCATGTACATGGGGCCGACAAACATCAGCATGTTGATAAAGAAGCTGAATATGACTACGGAACCCAGAATAGGCTTACATGCATTGAATGCATCATTAAGCGGTGTGTTAAGCCTTTGTTTCATCTTCTCGTTCCGTTCTTACCTACGGGCTATATATGCTACGAACATGTAATTTACAGGGCAACGGCCTGAATAAACCGACATACCCTTAGTGAACATAAAAGTTCAGCGACCAAAAAACCCGAGAGAATTTTGATCGCTGATCCTTGATCTTAGCTTCGAATCCGCAGCAATCGTACCTATATTCCTCCGCCAAGGGAACCGCATTCCCCCTGTCTATAACAGACCAAGGACCACTGACAGCGGCTTGATATCAGCGATCCTTTTCGATCAGAAATTCACCTGGTCATCGCCGACGCGCCTTTGGTCGGCCGCCGCCATCATTTCTACAAGCTGGGTAAAGCTCGTCTTGCTGTACCAGCCGAGTTTTTGCTTTGCTTTGGAAGAATCGCCGACCAGAAGATCGACTTCAGCGGGCCTGAAGAATTTCGGGTTAATTTTTATGATTTCCTTGCCGGTTTTGCGGTCCGTTCCGACCGTCTCTTTTCCCTCACCGGACCACTCGATATCCATGCCATACAGAGGAGCCGCGGTGTCGATGAACTTGCGAATGGAATGTGTTTTCCCGGTGGCGATGACATAGTCATCCGCGTCGTCCTGTTGCAGCATCAGCCACATGGCTTCAACATAATTACCGGCAAAACCCCAGTCCCGCTGGGCATCCAGGTTTCCAAGCTCAAGAAATTCCTGGTTGCCGGCCTGGATGTTGGCGAGGCCGAGGGTGATCTTGCGGGTAACGAACTCACCCCCACGGAGCGGCGATTCATGATTGAACAGAATGCCCGAGGAACAATGAAATCCGAAGGCTTCGCGGTAATTCACCGTTATCCAGTGGCCGTAGAGTTTTGCCACGCCATAAGGACTACGGGGATGGAACGATGTTGTTTCGTTTTGCGGGACAGCCTCGACCTTGCCGAATAATTCGCTGGACGAAGCCTGATAATAGCGGCAATTCGTCATGCCGAAGGTGCGCATAGCCTCGAGGATTCTGGTGACGCCTATGGCGTTGACATTGCCTGTGAACAGGGGCTGTTCAAAGGAAGTGCTGACGAAACTCTGTGCCGCCAGGTTATAAATTTCGTCCGGCGCGGTTTTCTCTATGACCCGCAAAATATTGGTGAATTCGAGCAGGTCGAAATCGACCAGCTCAACATCTTTCTCTATTCCTAGATATTGAAGCCGGAGCGTATTGATCGATGCGGAGCGTCGCGTGGCGCCGACGACGCGGTATCCCTTCTCCAGGAGAAGCTTTGCGAGATAGGCTCCATCCTGCCCGGAGATACCGGTTATGAGTGCTGTTTTACCCATCAAACTCTATGTCTTGGAGCTGGATCGGCGAATGACCGGAGCGCGTCGATCATTTACTGTCTTCTGTCTTGTCGGCCTTTTTTCCAGCCTTGCCGGACTTCTCTTTCGTCTTGTCGTCCTCATCCGTCGCGTTGCTGGCCTCAAGCGCCGCGATAGCCTCTTCGGCGAGGTTCGTGGTTTGCTGTTCCTGAATTTTATCGGAAATTTCTTTCAGGCTGTTCGCCAGATGAGTGATGATCGGGCCAGCCTGATTGGCCGGCATCAACAAGGTTCCGGATTCCTTCACCTCGTTGTCGCCGACAACCATGGCCAGGCGAACCCGGACAATTCCGTTGGTGAGGGTGACGCTGTGTACAGCATCCGCGACGATTGTCGTAGGCATTCGAAAGACTCCCGTGAGTTGAATTGAGCTGGCCCCGCTGAATCGGCGCATAGCTAAGGCAAACTGTGGCTGCTGATCATAGTGAGGGTCGCGCCTAGTGCAAGTTTGCGGTAGCCTTCCGGATCATGATTCGCACAACCCTACGCCTACTGCTCGCCATCGCCATTTCTGTTTCGATTTCCTCACCGGTCTGAGCGGGGTTTGAAGAGGGCAAGGCCGCTTTCGATGAAGGCGACTACACGTCGGCCCTGGAGCTGTTACGGCCCCTCGCGGAGAGCGAAAACGTCGACGCTCAGTATTATCTCGGCATCCTCTATCGCAATGGCTGGGCGGTTACCCAGGATGACCGCGAGGCGGCAAGATGGCTGCTCCTAGCCGCCTATCAGGACCATAGGGAAGCCCAATACAGCCTGGGCTACATGTATGAGAACGGTCAGGGCGTGTCCAAGGACATAGTCGAAGCGAAACGGTGGTATCGTTTGGCCTCCAACCAAGGCAGCGCCGACGCCCGACGCAATCTCGAAATCATCTATTACGAAGAAAAGAATGCCCCAAAGGCCCGAAGCGGTGGCCAAGGAGATTATGTCATGAGCTCTGACTCCAACGATTTTTTCGAAACGATTTTATCGGTGCTCATCGGGCTCGAAGACTCCATGAGCGTCGGCGATATCATGTTGATTTCCGCGATCATTCTCATCGTTCTGGTTCCGGTGATCCTGCCGTTTTCCTTCTACCGGATTAAGCCCCTGATCAAGGAAATTTCGGATAATGCCGCGGAACGCGATCTCTTGCTTATCCATGAAATCCGTAAAATGAACCACTTGCTGCGCAAGGTTATCGATAGCCGGGACAAGGAAGCCACAGCGCAAGACGACGACGACGACGAAACGTAGCCCGTCTCGCTAGCGGTTTAGCGATCAGGAAATCGAATAGCCGCCATCGACCGTCGTCACCGTGCCGGTCATATAGCGCGACGCGTCCGAGGCAAGCAGCATCAGGATGCCGTCGAGTTCGGAAAACTCGCCGACCCGCCGTTGCGGAATTCGCTCCACCAGCCTGCGCCCGGCGTCGGTGCTCAGGAAAGGGCGCGACAAATCGGTCTCGAAATAACCCGGCGCGATGGCATTGACGCGAATGTCATGGGACGCCAGCTCCACCGCCATCGCCCGGGTGAGATGAATCAGCCCCGCCTTGGACGCGCAATAGGCCGGTACCTGGCTGCGCACCACCAGACCCAGCATGGAAGCGATATTGATGATCGATCCGCCGTGACCGAGGCGGGTCATGTGACGAGCGGTCTCCTGGGCCATCAGCCAGGCGCCCCTGAGATTGGTGTCGACGATGCGGTCCCAATCCTCGGGCTCGGTCTCGAGCGCCGGTTTGGCGCCGCCGACGCCGGCGTTGTTGACCAGAATGGCAATCGCGCCGAGTTCCGTCTCCGCGGTCTTTACCGCGGCCACGACGCTGGCCGGATCGGTGACATCGAGGGAGATCGCCAGGGCGCGGCCGTCGAACCCTTCAATCTCCTCGACCAGCTCGTCTAGTTTGCCGAGCCGGCGCGCCGCCACCGCGACCTTGGCCCCGGCGCGCGCCATGGTCAGGGCAAAGTGCCGGCCGAGACCGCTCGATGCGCCGGTGATCAGAGCGACCCTGCCTTCGAGAATAAAGGGCGTCGTCATAATTGCCCCTCCTAGGGGATGGAATCCAACATATGGTAAGCCAAACATTCATAGGCTTTGGGAGAGCCCTCATCAAGCCAATGATTAATCAAATTTTAAGCAGTCTCGTTCTAGCTTAAAGGTCGGGAAACAAAGCAAAGTTGGCTACTATGACTGGCACCATGCGGGTCGTTCTCATCGGCCACGACCATCCATCGTCTCCCAGCCTGATCGCGGGCCTGGAAGATTACGGTTGTTCCATCGTGCCGATGACGACGGATGACGCCAATGCCGAGGCCATTCAGGCTCAAGGTGCTAACGCCATCGTCATCCGCGCCGGCGATTCGCCCCTCGCCGCGACCGAGACGGCGCGCCTCCTCAAGGCCGGAAAGCCGGCCACCCACCTGCCGATTATCATCATCGGCAATGTGGCGAAGGACAAGCTGGACGACGACGCCATCGACGGCGTTGTCGATGATCAGTTGCCGGCCGAATCCATGAAGAGCGAACTCATGTCGCGCCTGCGCTCGCTGACGCGGCTTCATGTCATGCAATCGGAACTTTCCCGCCGCGAAGCCGTCGAACAGCGCTATGGGCTAACCCCCGACACCCCCTGGAATGCCCCCATCGACGAAGGCAATATGCATGTCCTCGCGGTCGGGGATTTCAACCAAGACAGACAATTGCTCGTCGATATGCTCGGCAACCGGAAGAGTGTCGCCTTCTCCCCCGACCCGAACAAGGCGATTGAAGAGCTTGTCGACGGTCACTATGAGGCAGCGATCATCGCGGTCAACGGCGCGGCCGATCAATGGCTGACCCTGTGCGCCGATATCCGCGACAATCCCCGGCTGTATAATCTGCCGGTCTTGTTGGTCGCCGACAAAGACAGCTTTATCGACCCGACCGCGCCCTTCGACCATGGCGCCAGCGATTTGCTGTTGCGGCCGATAGACGCCGACAATCTACGCGCCCGTCTGGCTTTGCTCATCAAGCAGCAACGGTATCGCGGCCGCATGCTGGAAGCCTATCGGCGGTCCCTGCATATCGAGACAAGCGACAGCCTGACCGGGCTCTATAGCTACGGATTCCTGCATGATTACCTGGCCGACCTGATCGACGACGTGGGCCGCTCGGGCAGCCAGGTCGCGGTGGGCATCTTCGACGTCAAGGACATGGCCGGAATCAACGCCCGATATGGCTATGCCGCCGGAGATATTTTGCTGCGCCAGACCGGCGGCCTGATCGGGCGCCTGGTTCGCGGCGAAGACCTTACCGCGCGCTATGGCGGTCAGAGTTTCTGCGTCGTCATGCCCGAGACGGCCTATGTCGACGCCATCAGGGTCATGCGGCGCATCGTCAATATCGTGTCCATGACGGAACTCGGCGTGAGCACGGACAGAGACCCGGTCGCCGTCCGGCTCAAGCTCGGTTGCGTCATATTGGAGGCCGGCGACAGCGCCGAATCGCTCCTCGGCAGGGCGCTCACCAAGGTCGCTTGAGGGATCACCGCCGGGTGGTATAAACTCTCGTCATGCTTATCGATATCGTATCCGACGTCGTGTGCCCCTGGTGCTACGTCGGCAAGCGCCGCCTGGAAGCGGCCCTCGCCACGCGGCCCGATCTTTCCGTTGAAATCGTCTGGCACGCCTTCCAGCTCAACCCCGGCATGCCCGAGGAAGGCATGGACCGCGGCGACTATCTCGCCACCAAGTTCGGCTCGCCCGACCGCGCCGCGTCGATCTATAACGATATCGAGCAAGCCGGCGCAACCGAAGGCATCGAATTCGCCTTCGATGCCATCAAACGCACCCCCAACACCATCAACGCTCACCGGCTGATCCTCCTCGCCGGCCGGCATGATGTCCAGGACGCGGTGGTCGAGCTGCTGTTTTGCCGCTATTTCCTGGCCGGCGTCGATATCGGCGATCCGCGGCAGCTCATCGCCATCGCCGCCGAGGCGGGGATCGACGAGGCCGCGGCCCGCGCCTATCTGGAGTCCGACGAAGGCGTCGAGGAGGTCACCAGCGAAGACCGCCAAATGCGCCATATCGGCGTCACCGGCGTGCCCTGCTTCATCATCGACAAGCGCTTCGCCATCTCCGGCGCCCAGGCCCCCGAAGTCTTCCAGCGCATCTTCGACACCGCCATCGCGGCCGAAACCGAAGCCGCCGAATAGGGAGGGGATCAATTTATTTCATGGATAATCTCTACATAAATTGGCAGCGAACGATCAAACAAGACTTCCGCTACAAAACGTGAACAAATAAGTATTTACTTTTACGTTCAACCTGTTGCAATATACGTTGTGCGCATAATTTTAGAGGGTTTTCTTTGATTCACGGATACATAGCTTGTATTACGATTATGATGAAAAACCACCTGAATCGATTCAGAATTAAAGTCAGCTAATTAGTATCTATGATCCGTTATCGGTAACGTTGAAAATTATGCTTTCTGGATAGCGATCACGCGATTGTAGAGACTCATAGGAGAAAATATCTTGGCTACAGGTTCTTATTCAGAAGTACCAAGACTTCCATACGAAGATACGGATTTTGAAATCAATTATAAGACAAAAGCGTCCGAACAAGAGATTTTGGACGGTGAACGAGCACGGCTAAGGTTACAGAATACATATGGGAATTTGAAACATGACAACCGCCTTATAGCAGGCGACAATTTAAAAGTATTAAGAACCTTGTCAGATGACCCAACCGTGTCTGGTAAAGTTCGTTTGATTTATATTGACCCGCCCTACGCAACAGGTTTTCGTTTTCAATCAACTACTGTTGGCGTTGCTTACGATGATGTTGATCGTGGCGCTACTTATTTAGAAGTTTTTAGAAAGAGACTTGTCCTTCTGAGAGAATTGATGAGTTCTGACGGATCGATTTATGTGCACTTAGATGTAAACATGATCTTTCCCGTAAAATTACTGATGGATGAGGTGTTTGGTTCCAGTACATTTCGAAACTTAATTACACGTGTAAAGTGTAATTCAAAAAATCAAGTGCGCCGTCAATTCGGTGACGTTTGTGACTACTTGCTTTTTTACTGTAGTTCCACCAACAATTTATGGAACAACCCAATCATTCCTTGGGGGCCTCTAGAAGGTGAGAAGGAATATAACTCTGTGGAGTCTGATACTGGACGACGATTCAAAAAAGTTCCTTGTCACTTGTCAGGAGTACGTAATGGGAAAACTGGTTCTGATTGGAACGGGCGCCCTCCACCACCTGGAAAACACTGGGTACATTCACCTGAAAAACTGAACGAATTGGACGAGCAGGGAAGAATTTACTGGTCTCCGACGGGGAATCCTCGTCGAAAGCTCTACCTTGATGAGTCTACGGGAAAACGACGAAGCAATCTTTGGACTGATTTCAGAGATACTCAAAATCAGAATGCGCGCGTGACTGGATATCCAACAGAAAAAAACTATGAAATGATGCGTATGATTGTTGAATCCTCTTCGTCCCCAGATGATCTAGTCCTTGATGCCTATGCTGGAAGTGGCACCACTCTTGCTGCGGCAGATGATATTGGGCGTCGATGGATCGGTATCGACTCTTCTGCAGTAGCTATAGCGACTGCAAGTGAACGCTTGAGATATGGCACCCCTCTAATGGGAAGCTATGCTCGTAAAAGCTACATCCAGCGCAAACCAGATCAAAAACCCAAGGATACATACACGGCATTTCAGGTGTGGTTCGATGAAGATATGGACGACAACTCAATTGAGACCAATTAGATTTTGGAAAAATTCAATTTTGTGTAACGTTCTCGATCCATGATTCCGTTACACATTCTGTAACCATTTTCAAAGTAACAACCATAACTCTCATCTCGTCATCGACTATGTTGTCAGTTTCTAGGCGGGCATAGTCATCCCACATACTACCCAGAAGTAGGCCCGGTCCGTCATTGACAAAAATAACTTGAAGCGGAATTCTCCTCCGGGCAGCATATTCCATAATCTTTTCAACTTTATCTTGGTTTCCTCCAGTTCGATCATCTTCTTGTGAGCCACCACGATCAGAATCGTAGTGGGCAAATCCGACTACAAGAGGTGAGCGATCAGATTTCCGGATAATTAAAAAGTCGGCTGGAATTATTTTTTCAAACCTTGGCAATACTTTTTGTAATTGGACATCGGCACCGGCTTCTCGTGGCCCGACGATCACATATTTTTCACCATGTATTTTCTCAAATAAATTGAAAAAATGGGCGGTTAAAACATAACCTGGCGTCCCCCGATCATGATGTTCCCAAAAAACAGCAGCTAAAGCTTCATCTGGGATTGGACGCCCAATTAATTTCTTTCGGGCCTCGTCAATTGGTCGGAAAGCAGGTTCAAAATTAATTATGGTTTCTTTCAGTTTTCCTTTTATTTTCAGCATTTCAACTGATGTTTGAGGTGAGATGTACTTTCGAAACATCCTGAGCAACTGTATTTTCGTGTTACCCGTTTCTTCGTGCAGCCTCCACAGTAAATCAGGGGAATTTGTGGATGCGATGCACAAATCAGTAAATAATTTAAATACGTCTTTATAAAGAACTATGGCCTCTTCCAAATAGTCTGGGTAAAATGGCCGCTCTTGTGAAGTAATATAACGCTGAGCAACACCCTTATAGTCACCAAATTTCTTATTACTTACTGGCATCATACCATCGAGCATTAAGCGAGACTCCTGCAGGGATTCCCAAGCGGCCAAAAGTCTGAATCAATGAGGCGAACATAATTCAGGGGTTTGCCATGGTTAGAACGGTTGCGCTACGGGAAGATTTTGATGGTCTGGGACTGCGGCGATTGGCCAAGGCGTCGAAGGATGCTGGAC
>ERZ813253.27-NODE-27-length-66916-cov-6.786402_pt1 | contig 66916 bp, 83 predicted proteins | sample MGYA00520893_ERZ813253 | MGnify/ENA primary metagenome ERZ813253 (study PRJEB31669, sample SAMD00080414) | marine metagenome | biome: oceanic hadal pelagic zone biome; feature: marine hadalpelagic zone; material: sea water | place: Pacific Ocean:Izu-Bonin Trench...
TCCGATCTCTAAATCCAATTACAATATCTGCACCATAAATTACAAGTAAACCAATTGCGATACCCGTAATTATCAAAGATACAGTTAGAGCCATACTAAATTCAATTTACAACATCTAATAAATCTAATCAGATTGATAAACAACTGCTTTCTCTTTAAGTGTCTCTAATTTTTGTAATAACTGATCAATTGATTCTCCTTTTGTTCCAACCAGATTGAAATGACCTAACTTTCTTAATGGTTTTGATATTTTTTTACCATACATTTTCAAAAATAAATTATCATTTGAAATATCAAGTGGTTTGTATTTTCCTTCAAATCCTTTTGTTCCTAAAATATTGTACATGATAGTGTTATGGATTAGTTTAGTACTTCCAAGCTCCAGACCCAAAATTGCTCTTAGATGTTGTTCAAATTGAGATGTCTCGCTGGATTGTAGAGTGTGATGACCAGAATTGTGAACTCTAGGTGCAATTTCATTAATTAGTATATTATTATCTTGAGTTACAAACATTTCTATGCCAAAAGTTCCAGCTCCTTTAAAAACTGCCATTATTTTTTCTGCAATTTGTTCGGCTTTTTGTGTAACATCTTCTGTAACTCTAGCTGGAGCTATTGTCTCACGTAAAATGTTTTCTTCATGAATGTTTTCAACCAGAGGATATGTTTTGATTTGGCCTTTAGTGTTTCGTGATGCAATTACAGATACTTCCATTTTAAACGGAATAAATTTTTCCAACAACAGATCTTGTCCTTGAAAATAATCAAACGCTTTCGGAATTTCATCTTCCGAGTTAATTTTAAAATTACCTCTGCCATCATAAGCATCTTTTCTTGCTTTTAGTAATACAGGAAATCCAAAATTTTTCAAACCCTCTTTAATATCGTCAATTTTTTCTATTTTGATAAATTCTGGAACTGGAATATCATTTTCAAGTAGAAAAGATTTTTGTAAAAACTTGTCTTGAATGATTTTTAGTGTTTCTGGTGATGGGTTTATCTCTGTATTCTTTTCGATAGATTTTAGAACATCACTATCTCCAGATTCAATCTCATAAGTGATTATATCTGATTTATTTGCTAAATCAATAATTGCGTCTTCATCTTTGAAATCTGCTACAATCTGTTCAGCACCAACTTGTGCGGCAGGACAGTTTTCAGTTGGATCTAATACTATAATTTTTGATATATGTTCTGGCATTTTTTTTGCTGCCTCAGTAATCATCATTCCAAGTTGTCCACCTCCAATAATTCCAAGGATCTTTGTCAACACAATCATCAGCATTATGGACTAAAAATAGCTAATGTTAATTTGAACAATTTTGTTGGATTTTTTTGTAATAGTTATAGATAATTACTCTCTAGTTTTTTCTAATAATATGATATATTCAAAAAAACCATTGGTTGGAATTATTATGGGATCTAGCTCAGATAGCAGAATTATGCAAGGTGCAGCTGAAATCTTGGATAAATTTAAAATTAAACACGAAGATCAAATTGTTTCTGCACATAGAACTCCAGCAAGATTATCTGAATATGCACAACACGCTGAAAAGAGTGGATTCAAAGTAATTATAGCAGGAGCTGGGGGTGCAGCACATTTACCTGGAATGATTGCTTCACATACAATAATCCCAGTGATTGGAGTGCCAATACTTGTCTATAATGATAAACATCAACAAAAAAATGATACATCAAAATTTTCTGCATTTGGTGGATTAGATTCATTATTATCAATTACAGAGATGCCATCAGGATCTCCAGTTGTGTCTGTTGGAATTAACAAAGCTGTCAATGCTGCAATTTATGCAATGAAAATTCTTGCAAATGAATTTCCAGATTTAAAAAATAAACTAAAACAACACAAATCTGATCAACATAACTCTGTCATGAAAGAATCAGAACAACTGAAGAAAGAAGGTCTTTCAAAATTTGCTAAAAAAAAATTCAAATGACTAAGTTAGTAGAGTAAATTTGATGTTTTTCTTTTTTAGCGCCTCAATTAACAGATCCGCTTGCTCTTTTCCTTGAGTTTCAAGACTTAAAGTAACTCCAGCTGAACCTGCATCTATGTTATAGCTTAGTCTATCATGAACTACTTCAACAATATTTACATTGGCCAAAGTTATTTCATCAACAATTTCTTTGAATGCACCCGGCCTATCAGGTAGTAGTATTGATAATTTAAGTAAACGACTCATTGCAGCAAGACCCTTGTATACAATCTGGCCTAAAAGATACATATCCACATTTCCCCCTGCAAGGATTGCAACTACCTTCTTTCCAGGGGCAGGTTTCTTTGAGATCAAATATGCCAAGCTTGCAGCACCTGCAGGCTCTACAACAAACTTCATTCTTTCCATTAACAAAAACATTGCTTTTGTGATTTCTGTATCATCAACAAGAACAATCTCATCTATAAGTTTGTTAATAATATCAAAGGTCAGTTGTCCTGGTATTTTTACGGATATACCATCTGCAATTGTTCTTTCACCTCCACTTTCGGTTAAAGAGCCATTTTTGAGTGATTCATACATTGATGGAAAGGATTTTGACTGAACACCGACAACTTTGACGTTTGGGTTTTTTTCTTTAATTGCAATTAAAATTCCAGCAGCCAATCCTCCACCACCTATTGGAAGATAGATTTCGTCTACATCTGGCAAGTCATCTAAAATTTCTAGACCTATAACTCCATGAGCAGCTATGATTTGAGGGTCATCAAAAGCATGTATCATAGTAGCTCCAGTCTCTTTAGCAATTTCCTTTGCTTTGGCTGATGACTCATCATAATTTGTTCCTTCCAAAATTACATTGGCACCATATCCTCTAGTTGCAGCCACTTTTGCAGGAGATGCATTTTTTGGCATTACAATGGTACAAGAAATTTTTTCTATTGATGATGCAAATGCCATTCCTTGAGCATGATTACCTGCTGATGCTGCAACGACGCCATGTTTTTTCTCTTCATCTGATAATGATTTGATTTTAAAATAAGCGCCACGAATTTTAAACGAACCGGTTCTTTGTCGAAACTCTGCTTTCAGGTAAACCTCAGATCCAGTAATTTCACTAAATGTAGATGAATGAATTAATGGAGTCTTCTTTATCTCGTTTCCTCGCATTGAATTTGCCTTTACTATTTCAGCATATGACGGGTTCATTGGAAATGTTGCTACTAATGCGGCGTATTTGACTTCTTCTATACAAAAATTGTATCATTAGTCAAATTTTGTGCGTATATTTTGAGAAATATATAAATAGTTAAATTAGATCGTTCAAATTATATCAAGAAATCGGAACTCCCCTTGAGAAAATTTCTCATTTTCTGGTTTCTTGATTTTAATTTATAATTAAATAATTTTTTTAAGATTATTCAAACGTATTAAAATATTTTCTTTAACAGAATCAGACATTTTTCTAGGGTCAAACAGTCCTTCTCTATTTTTATTTTTAACAAATTCCAAATCTACAGTGAATAAACAACCTTCTTCACCAGTAATTAATCTATTATCATCAATCAACACAGAAGTTATTTGATAAGTTTCAATTAAAAGAGAATCAAGTTCATCAAACAGCTTTGTCTTTTTTTCCGATAATTCTTGAAAGTCTACTCCCGCATCTTTTTCTATCTCAGCATAAACTTTTTCTCGAAATTCATCATTTTCATAAAATATTTCAAACAATTTTTGATGATCAAGGTCTTTGTATCCCATCTCTTTTAGTTTATTTAAGACAAATTCATCACTATTATCAGAAATTCGCTGTTCATTATTTTTTGTTAAATCAATAATCTTAGATAATTCTTTTTGACAATCAAGTACTCGTTGATCTGGTTTGTAATACAACAATACATGAAATTGTATTGATATATGTCCAGATAATAAATAATTTCCTTCCATAATTTCAAACTTTGTAAAAATTCTCCTAATGTCTTCATTATTAGTAGTAGATACATCTTGAATAGACCAATTTTCTAGATTACTGTCAATTTTTTGAAAATAATCCATTACTAGTTTTGGATCAAATGTTTTTTGTATTGTTATAGTAGAATCACCCATCATAACTTTTACATCAATCATTTTTGTCAGACCAGTTATTTTTAATAGAAACAAATTTTTAATCTCTTCATTTTTTTGATTTAATTGTTTGATGAAATCATTGTTGGATTTTGTACCTATGCGCACACGAAATAGCAAATTATTGTTCTCCTTAAACCTTCATCTACATCTAAATATACAAAATCACAATTCTAGGCATGGAAAAATCTAAAATCAGATGTGATCATTGTAACGGTGAAATTATAGAATATTATGATGAGCATTATAAGGGAATAAGGGGGAAATGTCCTCGTTGTAAGATTGATTTTCCCTTGGAATAAGATGAGTAAAAATGAATGAAGATAAAAATAATGATCAACCATTAGATTCCGAGTCCATGATCTTGGAAACTCAAAAAAGAGTTTGGGGGGCTCTTAAAAAAGGTTATGAGTATTCAGGAATGGTTGACGAATCAGATCAATTTCTAAGAAAAAATGTATTTTTAAAATTGGATATGGTAATACTCTATGTAGATTTAGTTGGTTCAACTACAATGACATTAGAAATGCCTGCAGAAAAAATAGCAATAATTATTAGCTCGTTTGCACAAGAAATGGCTTCAGTAATTAGACAATATCATGGATATGTACTAAAGTTTGTAGGTGATGCGGTAATTGGATATTTTGTTTTAGATGAAGATGATATTTACGGAACAGGAGCAGCAGATGATGCAGTAAATTGTGCAAAATCAATGATTTCGGTAATTCAAAAAGGAATCAACCCGATTCTAAATCAGTATGACTATCCAGATTTGATGGTAAAGATTGGGGTTGATTTTGGACAAAATATTGTAGTCAGATACGGGGCAGATATTAAACACTCTCAAGTGGATTTGATTGGTCCTTCAATGAATATTGCTTCAAAAATTCAAAACTTGGCAAAACCTGATCAAATCTTGATTGGTAGTGATGTACTTATAAAACTACATCCAGATTTGCAAAAAGAATTCACTCAAATCATTTGGAAGAATACTGAATGGAGATATCGCTCCAGATTAACTGGAAAAATTTATGAAGTGTATGAACACAAAGAACAATTTTTTCGATAATTAATTAACTAAATAGTAAATCTATCTGGACATTCAACATGCTCATAATGATGTTCAGTGAATTTTTCTTGAACAATATAGATTACAATCTTATGCAGTTCATTGTTTTTGATATCTTTTTTACATTTGAGACATGTCTTTTTTGATCTGGTCATGTGTATCAGCGATCTAAACTACGAATCTATAAGGATCAGCGATCAGCTCAAATTGAGCTCAAATGACTAATATTTTACTAAACAGTATATCAAATGCCTAAAGTAAGGCAGAAATATGGCAAATAGAAACCAATTTTGTGGATAATTTAGTGATTAAACACTTGCAAGACCTCTATGGATTAAATCCCAACATCCCTCATCTTGCATTACAATTTCCTAGATTGCCACCAGGATTAACTCATCCAATGTTTAAAATTTATGAAGGCCCGACGAAAGAACAATTTTCAGAAGAAGTTGCCAATATTAGTCAAAAACTTCAAGGATTCCAACATATGTATCAACAATATGCAGCGGGATTACTATCAATGAATTCTGCAATAATTCCTCCTGGACACCCACTATATAATAGACAAAATTCAGTTGAAACACTTCAAGTTACTAATGATAAATTACTAAAAGAAAACTTGGGGTTGAAGAAAAAACTAGATAAAGAAACCACATCTAATAATCATTAGAAACAAGGTTCTAATTCTAAAATTCATAATTAGTAAAAATCCTTATTAATTTCCTAAATCAATTTCGGTTATGATAAAAACTCCTGCGGATAAATGGAAGATTGCTGTGGCAAAACACCGAAAACAATGTCAAAGTATTCTAAAAATATCAAATAATATCAGATATGCAGGAGTCATAAACGTATATGGTAGAACCTTAACTGGAATAGTTCAACCAAATCTAAAACCTCTCTTAAAATCAGAACAAGTAAAAAATGAGTTTTTCATTATTTCTACTTTAATATCATTAAGAAAAAATATTGCCAGTACAGTTGGGAAACTGGAACATGTAATTTTACAACATCAAAAAATAACAATTGTGATTTTGCAGAAAAATGATGTCACTTATTATGTTTCAATAGACAAAAAAGAAAAAGGCATAGAGAAGATTATCTCTTTAATAAAAAAGACAATCTAAGCTGGTGTAAATCCTTGATATCCGCCTGTTTGTTGAGCTCTATCCTCAAAGTTTGGCTCAAATAAGGAAATTAGATACTCATCAGGATCCATAATTACTGCATTTTTCCCTGCATCTTTTTCAACAATATCACGATGAATTTTAACACCTTTTTCTCTTAATTCATCTAATGCAGATTTTAGATCACCAACAAGAAATCCTATAGTAATACCGTTTTCAATAGAACTACCAACATGTTGTTCAGTTAATGATGCTGGATGTAAACTCAATAAAGCTCCAGATGTACCCAAATCAATCCAAGTTCTTCTTTGTTTTTTTATTGGAAGCCCTATAATTTCATGATAAAATTGTAATGATTTGTCTAGGTCATTTACAGCCAAAATTACATTTCCAACTTTTTTGATATTCACAAATCAGCTAGCTAGAAGTTCTTTAAATCCATTGTTATTGAACTTCAACCATAGTTTCGGTCCTTTCTACACCATTGATTTTTTGAATCTGATTAGCAACTTCTTTAATCTGAATTAGTTGTTCAACTTCAATTATTGCAACAGCATCAAATTGTCCACTTGTTGGAAAAGACTCAGTTATTGAGGAAACTTTTCGTAATCTTGCAGCTATGAGTTTCTTTGGAGATTTTACTAAAATTATTGCTCTTACCAACCCAGATTTACCTCTACCTCAATTAATGTTTCAGTTGTAACTAGATCTTTAATTTTTTTAAAATCAATTACCATGTTGTTGATTTCATCAATATTTCCTTGTAAAAGTACACTAATGTCAGCTCTTCCGGCAACTATCATAATCTGTTTTAAAATTTTACGTTTTTTCTTTAATATTAGGACAACCAAATCCACCTTACCTGGTTTAACGGTAATCAAACATAATGCACGCATAATTAGTATATGTCAGTGGATCTGATAAAGATTCCTAGTCTGACGCATCTTGAGACCTTGCTTCTTCAAGATATGCCCTTCTTTCTTCATTAACTTTTTCCTGATCAATTTCTATATCATCATCAACTACAACAATACCAGCATCAGCAAATGGTTCTTCCATTACTTTTTTATTCTTTGATTCTGTAGATTTGGATTTAGTCTTACTGACTTTAACCTTTGTAGTTTTTGCTTTGATTGTATTTTTGTTTTTTCTAGTCTTTTTTTCAACCATGAATATCGAAAATCAAGAGTTCGTATGGTTTTTAAAGATTATGCAAGATGGTTTTTAATGGAAATTATTCAGTAAATATTTTTTGGCAGCCAACTAAAATATTATTTTCATAATCACATACAATTAATTAGTCAATTCAGCGCACCGTATTATCAAATATAAACAGACAAATCTAATTTAAATAAACAAAATCCTGTTTTAAAGAATAAATATTTTTGATATTAACAGATCCATTTAGTTTTTGATTCTATGATTTTTTTAGAAATCTATAAATAATATTTTAAGTGCCGGAGGCGGGATTTGAACGCGCGACAGCCCGGTCTTCAGCCGAGTGCTCTCCCAGGCTGAGCTACCCCGGCACTGAGAAAAAGGCACTCAGATGAGGAATTAAAGTTTGTCCTCGTACTTAGATCAGTGATTAGTTAATTATTTAACTCAATTATAGTGTTAAACTAAAAATTTAACATCACAATTAAGTTTAGAATCTAATTAACATTTGACGAAGTGTAAACGAGTTTATCGACAATCAATAAAAATAGAAGCCCCCATTTCACGAGTGAAAAGTTCCACTAATCTACGTTATAATTGAAAGCAATTAGGTGCAGTTAATTCTGATGATAAACTAGAGTTATCGTGTATGGACAATATAAGAATTAGAACAGCTGCTGAGAAAGATATCAAAGATATTGGGGTTCTTATTGAATTGTTATATGAACTAGGACGTCCAAAACCACAAAAAGACTCTGATGTCGACATATTTAGAACACTAGTAAAGAAACACGTTACAGATTCAGATAAAAAAATTCTTGTTGCTGAACTTGATGATATGAAAATTGTGGGTATGGTAAGCATAGTGTTTTTGTCAAGACTTAACCAGACTACCTTAGAGATGTATATACCAGATTTGGTCGTTCATGAAAAGTATCAAAGTAAAGGAATAGGAAAAAAACTAATCAATTCTTGTATCTCTCTTGCAAAAGAGAAAAAATGTCATAGAATTAGGTTAGAGTCTGGAAACCAACGAAAAGAATCTCATCAGTTCTACAAGCATTTAGGATTTGAGCAATCTGCACTTTTCTTTGCAAAGAATCTTGACTAACCATAAAAATCATCATTTAACTCAAATCTCTCAGGGAAATACTCTGGATTCAAAAGGACTGAAACATGATCTTTTTGACATCAATTAGTTTTATCCAATTGTAGGCATCCACATACGTTTAATTTTTGTTGTAATTTTACAACTTTTTCTGGAATCTCCTGCCTGATTTTTGAAGTTTTGGTTAGTAAATATTGGTAAAAGTTTGTCTTTTCAGATCTTCCAGATAATATCATCCTTGTTTTTTCGTTTATTGATTAAACGACCCATTACAAAAAACAAATCAGATAACCTATTAAGATATTTAATACAATTTGAATTGATTTCATCTTTTTCACTTAATTGGACTACTTGTGTTTCCGCTCTCCTCACAACAGTTCTGACATAATGTAATTGTGCTGCAGCAATATCGCCCCCTGGTAAAATAAAATTTGTTAAAGGAACAAGTTCTGATTCAAATTTGTCAATATTGTGTTCAAGTCGTTCTACCATATCTGATGTAACTCTATTTTTTATATCAGCAAGATTTGGATTTGAGAGATCTGCCCCAACTAAAAATAGATCATTTTGAATGTTTGTTAAAATTTTTGTGATATCGTCATCCAATGAATTTACTAGAACTATTCCTAGAGCAGCATTTGCTTCATCTACCATGCCATATGATATAATTCTTGAGTGAGATTTTGCTATTCTAAGATTTCCTTGTAAACCGGTATCGCCCCTGTCCCCAGTCTTAGTATAAATTTTCATTAATTAACCCTAGCAAAATTAACTATTATGTTGTTCGCAATCCCACAACATGAAAATTCATTAGGAGAAAATATTATACATATTATAATATAATGATCTTAGATTTTTTCAAAACAGCTGCAAATCTCAAAAAAATCTCTAGACAAGGATGGATTGACAAACTATTACTAGATACTCCTGAATCAGTTGCAGACCATTCTTATTCAATGGCATTGATGGGTATGGTAATTTCTGATTTAGCAAATTATAATTCTGAAAAAATCATTAAAATGGTTTTATTACATGATTTAGCCGAATCAAAAATTGGGGATCATACTCCTAAACAATTAAGCAAAGAAAAAAAGAATAAACTAGAAAATAATGCCTTTAACGAAATTATTAAAAATTTACCAGATTTAATTAAATCACAATATTTACAAATTTGGCAAGAATACCAAGAAAATACTTCTCTTGAATCAAAATTGGTGCATCAGATTGATAAATTGGAAATGGCGCTTCAAGCTAATATCTATAAACAAGAGGGGTATTCGCAAGAAAAACTCGAGTCCTTTTTTAAATCTGCAAAGATAGGTATCACTGATCCTAAATTAAAAGAAATATTTACAGAGATTGTCAAAGATGGATAGTAGAAAATGTCTGAGAAAAATAAAGATGAATTAATTGATACACAAAAACAAGTAATAGGGATATTGTTCGAGGTAGTTAAAAGACTTCAAGCAAATAATAATCTAGATGAAGAATATTTTCAGATAATTGGAAAAGATGACAAAAATGAGACTCGTCTAAAAGAAATACTTGACGAAAGAACAGAAAATGCAAAAATTGTTGGCCGGTTATTAGAAAAGCTGGAAATTTAGTTGTCACAATTACAATCGTCATCAGAAATGATTCTCAGATGTGCTGTTTGTTGATATTTATCTTGAATGTAACTTGATAGGTTCACAATTCGGGTTCGAGATTTTTTAGTTGTCCAGCTTCCTTCATTTTCAAACCAGAATTCAATTTCGTCAATGTCGTATCTCTCACCACTTTCCACTATGGTTTTAAAGATAGATTTTATTTCATCAACTTCTGATTCTGAGAGGTTTGACCTGTCTTCAACTATGGTAGTTATTTCATTTAGTTTGATTATTACATTGTTTGTAAGAGGCATAAGTTAAGAAAATCTTAGATTCTATAACAATCTTGTGTAGTAAGATTGTTTTTATAATAACCACATTATTTGTGAAACATGCAATATTTCCAGGCCTTAAAACTAGGTCAGAAAAGAGTTACAGAAGCAAGAGAATATCTTAATAAATTGACTGATGGTAAAGCAATGCCAGCATTAGCCTTAAGAACGAATAAATCAAATGTATGGGAAGTAGTGGGTGAAGAAAATCTCTACGCGTTTGTTGATGAATCAGTAGGTTTTGTTTTAACTGACAATAGCGGATATATTCTTGCAATTGTTGATAGTGAAGGGTACTCTAAAACAATTGTTCAAGGAGTGACAAACGAACAAAAAGAAAAATTGGAGAAATTATTTGAGGCTGATAACATCTCAAAATTTGAAGGTAATGTTATTCTTCCAGTCTAGTGTTTAGGCTTGAAACAAAACGTAAACCTTTAGTTATCATGATGTAGAGAATAATAAAATGAGTAAATTTTCTCAAGAGATTGAAGTTAGCGGTCACCTAATTGACTCTTTGATTTTAACTAAGATCTTTGATAAAATTATGGATCTAAAAGGAGAATTTGAAGTACAAAAAATTAAGATTGGTAAGCGAAAAAAAGATCAATCATATGCACGATTACTTGTTACAGGTAAAAATCAAAAACATTTAGATAAGATTTTAGAAACAATTTATCGAGAAGGGGCAACATCTAAAGATCAAAATGAAATCATATTAAAAAAATCTCCAAAAAACTATGTTATGCCAGATAATTTCTACAGTACAACAAATAATCACACACAAGTTTTTTATAAAGGAAAATGGATTCAAGTTGAAAACATGATGATGGACAAATGCATTGTTGTAAAAGGAAACAGAGCATTTTGTGTACCAGTGAGAGAGGTCAAAAAAGGAGACCAAATAGTTTTTGGGGAAAAAGGAATCAAAATTACCCCACCTGAGCGTCCAAGAGAGGGAGTCAATGTTTTTGAGTTTATGGGAAGTTCAAGCTCTAGTGAAAGACCAACCCAACATATTGCAAAAAAAGTTGCAGAAGACATCTACAATACCAAAAAGAAAGGTGGAAAAATAATCATCGTTGGAGGGCCGGCCATAGTACATACTGGTGCAGATGATGCAGTATCTGAACTAATCAAATTAGGGTATATTGATGCTGTATTAGCAGGGAATGCACTTGCAGTTCATGATATTGAATATGCCACACTTGGAACATCGCTTGGAATGAATGTCCATGATGCAACTTTGGCATATCATGGACATAGAAATCACATGGATGCAATTAATTCGGTATTCAAAGCAGGCTCTATTGCAAATATGGTAAAATCTAAGAAATTAACAAAGGGAATTATGTATGAATGTGTAAAAAATAAAGTACCATTTGTGTTGGCAGGTTCAATTCGAGATGATGGACCATTACCAGATGTTATTACTGATATGATTGAAGCACAACATGAATACAAAAAAATTCTAAAAGATGCAAGTTTGGTAATTATGATTTCAACTATGCTTCATTCTATCGCAACTGGAAATATGCTTCCAGCAAATGTCAAAGTGATTATTATCGATATCAATCAACCAACAGTTACAAAACTTATGGACAGAGGAACATGGCAAGCACTAGGAATTGTATCAGATGTGGGTGCATTTTTACCAATGGTTTTACAACAAATTAGAAAAAAGAAATTACGCCGAGTTTAAGCGATCATCAAACTTTTTTTTTTTTTGAGTTTGCAAATCATTCAATGATTCTTTTCTAAGATTCTTAAAGAATGTACAAATCATTTCAATTCCTGCAACAACCTTTGGGGCATTATTTTTTACGAATTCTATTCTTTCAGAACTAGTTTTTGGTTTGTTATCAAAATAATTTTGAAGAACTTTTGTTCCATTATAGTCGACATATGCAATTCTTGCACTAAAGTCTGTTCTCTCTAAAACAAGACTATCACCACCTACAATTGCAATATGATATGGATGAACGATTAAAGCTTCAGATAATTTCTGAGATGTGTTGATCTTGACTTTTTGTAGTTCTGTTGCAAATGCATTAAAATCAGCTAAAAGGTAAAAGGTAGCATCAGGTTTTGTAGCTTTTATTCCCTCAATTGCAGATAATGCATTGTAAGTATATTCCCCCATAATTTGATGAATACTTCGAGTTGCATCAAAATAGATATCAATTTCTTTACTTATTTCAAAGCCTGCAACAGCAGCATATTGAATTGGGGTAGATACAGCAGTATACTCTGTTGCAAGAATTTTTTTGAATTGTCTCTTTAAGTCTACTGCATGCTGTGGAAAAATTACATAACCTAACCTATAACCGCCAGCAGCATGTGATTTGGATAAACCATTTGTGATAAATGTACCTTCAGGATAAATTTTTCCCATACTAACAAATTTTGAAAAATCATAAGTTGTTTGAGCATAAATCTCATCAGAGATAACAGTAATGTTTTGTTCCCTACATACATCAGCAATTTCTTCTAGTTCTAATCGGTTATGTAATAATCCAGTTGGATTATTGGGATTATTTAAAATCAAAATTTTTTGTCGATCTTGTAACCTAAGTGATAGTTTCTTTAGATCAATAGGAGAGATTTTCTTATTTGTATTAGTGGGTAGCATGTGATAATTTTTCTTCAATAATCTAATCTGTGGAAGGTATCCTAACCAAGCTGGTGTGGGCAAAATTACAGTTCCATGTAAAATCTCTAAAAGATTGAAGATCAGTTCTTTAGTTCCTGGGCCAACATAGATTCGTTCAGGAGCAATGTCCATCCCAAAATAGTGTTTATTGTATTTTGAGATAGCATTACGTAATTCAGGAATTCCTGGAACAGGAGCATATGCCCCCTGATTTGCATTTTTCATTAATGCTTCTTGCATTAGTAATGGCACTGGAAATGGTGATTGCCCAAATGCAAATCCGTATAATCCAAAACTACACTCTGAATGAGGGCAAACAGAGTGAAATTCCTTCAAAAACGTATTTAATTTGAGATTTTCAGGCATCTCTATGTCTTCGACTTGCTGATCAACTATGAATTTCAATAATGAGTATTATGAGATTTAATTAAGACACAAAGCGTGAAATAGTAAGTAGTAAAAAGTTAGATTTTTTCAACCTAATTTTGAAATTTCGTCTAAAACATGTGGGTTTTCGAGAGATGACAAATCTCCCAGATCCTCTCCCAATAATTTGGATTTTAATAATCGACGCATTATTTTACCTGTTCTTGTCTTTGGCAAATCAGATAGTTGGAAAACAAGTTTGGGTCTTGCAACTTTGCCAATCTTTTCAGAAATATAATTAGAAATCTCAGATTCCAAACCAGTCTCCAATTTATTATCAGCTACAAAAAACAAAACAATTGCCTCACCTGTAATATTATCTGGAATAGCAATTGATGCTGCATCAGATATTTTTTTGTGTGAAATTGCAGCATGTTCAATTTCAGCAGTACTCATTCTATGACCTGAAATATTTATCACATCATCAGTTCTGCCACGCATATACCAAAGATTATCTTCATCAACATAAACATAATCTCCATGAAACCAAATATTTTTAAATCGTGACCAATAAGTTTCAAGATATCTTGCATCATCATTTAACAATCCTCTAGTCATTGTTGGCCAAGGAGATTTGATAACTAGATAGCCATTTTGTTTTTGTACAGAATTTCCATCGTCATTAAAGACATCAAGATTCATTCCAGGAACTGGAATTCCAACAGTAGTGGGCTTTAGTTTCATTCCAGGGAAAACAGATAACATTGCACCTCCAATTTCTGTGCCACCAGACAAATTCATAATAGGAATTTTTTTGTTGCCAACTTTTTCAAATAACCACCACCAAGAATCCTTATCAAGTGGCTCTCCGGTAGTTGGAATGTTTTTAATTTTATCTAATGAATACGATTTTAATGGCTCAACATTATTTTTTTTAAATAGCCGTACTGCAGTTGGAGATATTCCAAAAATTGTTGCTTGATAATCAGATAATATCTTCCATATCCTATCAATTGTTGGAAAATCTAATGCACCATCATAAATTACAGCAGTTGCCCCCGTTATCAAAAGTCCATAGATATTCCACAATAAACCTGTAATCCAACCAATATCCGCAGGCCAAAATAATGTGTCATTTTCATTCATATCAATAAGATATGAAGCCTGATGACCTGCAAAAACCGAAAAACCACCATGTGTGTGAATAACTCCTTTAGGCATGCCAGTTGTGCCTGATGTGTACAAGATAAACAATGGATCTTCGGAATCCAGAATTTCAGTGTTACAAAGAATATTTTGAAGAGATACCAATTTATCATAAAAAATTATTTGTTCCGATTCTTCATAATTATCAATTCCTTTGTAAGAAACAACAATCGTTTTTTCAATTACAGTATCTTTGATTGCAATCTCTGAAGTTTGCTTTTGTGATATTGGTTTCCCTTTTCTATAATATCCATCAGAGATAAAGAGAATTTTTGCCTTGCAGTCCTGCAATCGCATATGCACTGATTCTGAACTATATCCAGAAAAGATTACGGTTTGGATTGCGCCAATCTTTGAAGCCGCAAGGATTGCCAATATTGCTTCTTCAATCATAGGTAAGTAAATTGCAATAATGTCTCCTTTTTTTACTCCAAGTGATTTGAGACCATTTGCAAGTTTAGATACTCTAGAATCTAATTCTGAGTATGATATTTTTGATGTTTGTCCATCTTCAGATACAAAATGATATGCGATTTTTTGAGGGTTTTGTTTTGCAAATTTTTCAACAGAGGATTTGTAAATATTTGTTTTACCATTAACAAACCACTTTGACCATGCAATTCCATTAGAAATATCTAATGTTTTAGTATAAGGTAGATCCCAAATAATTCCAATATCTTTATCTACTGATTCCCAAAACCATTCCAGATTATCCTTAGCTTTTTGAGATAATTCTTCTAGTGAGGAAATATTATGTTTTTGCATAAACTGAAAAATATTTGATTCTTGGATTTGTTTTTCAGTAGGAATAAATTCAAAATTAGACAAGTTATAATTTTTACAACCGGAAAGAGTGTAAAAAGATTTTTTGATTTATGAAATAACTATTCCAAGACGTCTTGCACATGCAATTGCAGATTTTCCATCATCTTCACTAATACCTGCTTTTAGGAATTTTTTAGTCCAGCCAGTATTGGTATTCCTAGTATTTTCGTGATAATATTCCCTCAAAATTACTCCTATCTGTTCATCTAATCTGTGTCTAGTAGCATCATTCATGCCTAGTTGAAGAATAGTAGCATCAGAAGTGGCAAGTATTTTGATGAATTCTATGTCTTCTAATGAGAGATCAGTCATGTATTATTTCAACTGTTTTTTTAGTAAATCCAATGTTAGTTTAGGATCTGCCTTTCCCTTTGTTTTTTGCATTACTTTTCCAACTAGATAGTTGATTGTCTGGGGATTAGATTTTGCTTCTTCCACTGCTTTTAACTCCTCAAAAATAACTGCTTTAATAATTCCCAATAGTTCTGATTCATCAGATACATTTCCAAGATCTAATTCAGACATTACTTTAGATAAATTCTTCCCAGTCTTTACAATTTCGTACAATGCGTTTTTAGCAGAGTTTCTAGAGATTTTTCCAGATTGGATTGAATCAGCTAAATCTTTCAGATGAGTTGCAGTAATTTTTGATTCTTTACGTTTTTCTCTTGTATCGATTAGTCCCATCAAATCAGTAGTAATAATATTTGCAATTTCTTTTGCAGTTACTTCAGTATGAGATTCTTCAAATAAATCAGAGTAAAATTTATCAGATGACAAAACAGTTGCAACTTGTGTAGGAATGTTATATTTTGAAACATACCTTTCTTTTTTTGAGCTAATGCTTTCTGGCATATTTGATTTTAGATTCTCTTTAGTCTTAGGATCAATTATAATCCAAGGTATATCACCTTCTAGAAAATACCGATAATCAAGATCTTCTTCTTTTGAACGTGATGAAACAGTAATTTTTCTTTTGTCGTCCCAATGTCTTGTTTCTTGAATTATTTGAATATCTCTAGAATTCAAGCTTTCTTGTCTTGTAATTTCAAAGTGAACAGCTTTTTCTAAATCATGGAAAGAGCCAATATTTTTGATTTCAACTTTATTTCCCCCTTCAATCGAAACATTGGCATCAGATCTCATTGCACCATCTAAACCAGGATCTGAGACTTCAAGATTTTCAAGTAAATCAGATAGAATGTTAACAAAATCTCTTACTTGTTTAGGATTTTCAAAATCGGGTTCTGTAACAATTTCAACCAATGGTGTACCTGCACGATTGTAATCAACCAAAGTGATTAGATTTTTGGATGAACTGCCTTCGTAAATTAGTCGCCCAGGATCTTCCTCTAGTTGGATTCGTGTGATTCTAATTTTTTTATCACCGACTATTATTGAGCCTGTACCGCCAATGCTGGTTTCACCGTAGATATTTAGCTGAGTGATTTGGAAGTTTTTTGGTAAATCTGGATAAAAGTAATTTTTTCTAAAAAATGCAATCTTATCAGGAGTAGTACAGTTAAGAGCCATTGCAATCATTGTTGCCTTTTTTACAGCTTCTTGATTTAATCTGGGCAAACTTCCTGGTAGTCCCATACAAATAGGACAGATATTCTCGTTAATTTCAAATTCTCGATAGTTTGCCTTACATGAACAAAACAATTTACTTTTCAAATTTGTTAGCTGGCAGTGAATTTCTAAACCAATCTTTGTCAAATGGGAACCTCCTGCAATGTAATAGTCTGTTCCAATGCATATGCAGCTTGTAGTAGTAATTTATCATTCATTGAATCTGCCAATAATTGTATTCCAATTGGCAATCCATTTGAGATAGTAAATGGAACTGAAATTGACGGTTTTCCTGTAAGATTTGCTGTGACAGTGTTGATATCAATTAGAAATAGCGAAACAGGATCATTAATCTTTTCTCCAATTTTAAATGGAAGTATTGGAACAGTTGGCGCAATCAAAAGATCAAATTTCTTAAATGCTTCATTTATTTCTCTTGTAAGTTTACTTTTTACTTTGATTGCTTTAAGAAAATATTTTCCGGCATGGCCTGCAGATGGAACAAATCCTCCAATTATCATTCTTCTTTTTACTTCTGGACCAAAGTTTCGTCGTGCCTTTGCAATGTAAGAGTTAAACTCATAACCTTCAACAGAAAAATCATATCCATATCTTAAATTATCATATCTTGCAAGATTACTACCAGCTTCTGTTGCAGTAATTGTATAATATGCCGCAACAGAATATTTTACCATATCCAGTGATACATCTTCGCATGTTGCTCCAAGATTCTCCAGTTTTGAAATAGCATCTTTTGTTGCAGATAAAACTGTAGGATCAGTTCCTTCTCCAACCATCTCCTGAATTATGCCTATCTTCTTGCCTTCTATTCCAGAATCAATACCTGAAAGATAGTCTTCATTTTTGTTATCAATAGTAGTATTATCATTAGGATCTAATCCAGAAATGATGTTTAACATGAAAGCAGTGTCTTTTACGGTTCTAGTAAGAGGGCCAATCTGTTCAATACTATTTGAATAAGAAATTAAGCCATATCTGCTAATTAGACCATAAGTTGGCTTGTATCCAACCACAGAACAAAAACTGGCAGGATTTCTAACAGAGCCACCAGTATCAGATCCTAGTGAAGCAACACACTCAAAAGCACTTACAGAAACTGCACTGCCACCAGAAGAACCACCTGGAACGTATTCTGTGTTCCATGGATTTTTACTTGAACCAAATGCGCTAAATTCAGTTGTTAACCCCATAGCAAACTCATCAAGATTTACTTTTCCAACAAATACTGCATCTTGTTCTTTTAGTTTTGTTATGACAGTTGCATCATATGGTGCTACAAAATTTTCAAGCATTTTTGATGCACAAGTAGTTTTGCTGTCTTTGATGCACATATTATCTTTAATTGAAATTGGCATTCCGAAACATGCCCCAACTTTACTTCCAGATTTTATTTTTTTGTCAATATCTCGTGCTTGATCAATTGCCTTTTCATTTACAAATAAAAAAGCATGGAGTTTATCATCAATACTTTGTATTCGTTCTAGGGTTTTTGCAACAAAATCTTCAGCAGAAATATTTCCGTTTTGTACTTGTTGGACAAATTCAAGGGCAGAAATTTTTAGGTTCATTAAGACATCTTTGGTGCTCGCACGTAGGTGCCTTTGTAATTATTTAGTTTGTCAATTAGTTTTTCATTAAATGGGACATACTTATCTTCTCGTAAATTAGAAATCGTGATTTCCTGCATTGAGATTTCTTCAGATTCAACATCTGCGGAATCTAAAACATCAAAATAATCAATCATGGCCTGTACCTTATCAACATATTCCTTATGATCATCGATGTCTATTTTCATTAATTTTGAAACATGTTCTATTTGTTCTTCAGTAACCATTCACTTGCACCTAGGGTGTTAATCTGTCAACGTCTCTTGGATAAAATGTTACATCTCGGATGTTTTCAGTACCGGTAAGAGCCATAATTAGCCTCTCAAGACCAATTCCACAACCCGCATGAGGTGGAACACCATAATCAAATGCACCCAGATGATACTCAAATGCATCAGTCTTCATTCCTTTATTCTTCATTCTCCCCTCTAATTCATCTCGTTTCTCAATTCTGGTACTGCCTGAAGACAATTCTAAATCACCATACATCAAGTCAAAGGATTCAGAAATTTTTGGGTTGGATTTACTATCTTTTACGTAAAACGGTTTTGGGCCCAAAGGCCAATCAATGATAAAGTAAAATCCATCAAGATTAATCTTTTTGAGATTAGATGGATACAAATCATCTCCCCATTCAGTTTTTACTCCTGCCTTTTGCATTTTATCTATTAATTCATCATAAGAATATCGTGGAATTGTTTCAGGCATGGTAGGAATTAAAAATTTAGCATCAGGATTAATTGTTACATAATCATTAACAGTTTTAATTGAAATTTTTATTAGTTCCTCAATTCTATCCATTATATCATTATAATCAACAAATGCTTCTTCCAAATCAATTGAGATGGCTTCTGCTAAATGACGATTAGTTCTTGATGATTCTGCTCTAAAAATTGGAGCAATCTCAAAGACTTTTTCAAAGCTCATAGTTAATTGTTCTTTGTACAATTGTGGACTTTGGGCCAAAAAAGCTTCTTTGTTATAATAAAAGATTGCAAATAATGCGGCCCCACCTTCAGTAGCCGTTGCAATCATTTTTGGAGTATTAATCTCAATAAATTTTTGCGAATAGAAGTAATCTCTGATTGATTTTAAGACTAGACTTCTAGCATTGAAAATATGTTGTAGAGGCTTACGTCTAAGATCGATTGGTCTTACCTCTAATCGTGTATCAATATTTTTGACAGTTTTTGCAGTAGGCTCAAAAGGAGGAATCTTTTCAACTTCTGAAAAGACTCTAAGTTCTGTTGGAATTATCTCAAATCCACTAGGTGCCTTTTCAGAAGATTTTACTTTTCCAATAACAGCAATTGAAGAATGTGCTTTTAGTGAAGATATTTTTTCGCGAATCTCATCTGGACAATCTCCCTTTTTTGCAACAACTGAGATATCGCCATTTTTGTCACGGATTGTAGCAAAACAAATGTTTCCATGTCCACGTATTGTTAAAACCCAACCCATAATGATTACTTGTGTGCCATCCATAGAGGGATTGATTTCATCAGAATAATGAGATCTACGTAAATTTCCTAATTCAGTTTCTATCATAATTTACTTTACTCCACATTTCATGGTGTAATTAATTTTTACACAAAATAGTGCACTAATACCTTAATTTTCAATAACCAGATTTACATTAAATTACCATGATTTTTCATAGATATTGTGAGTCTCACTAACAAAGAAAAGATGGTAGCGCTAATCTCAAATGGAATTGCTGTTTTTTCTCTATTACAGGAAAGAGGTGACCTTCCTAAGAATACAACTATGTATGATTTTGTTCTAAAGGTAATTCCTGAAGATGTCAAATCAGAATTAAGTATTGAATTGATAGACGAGGTATTTCAATACGTTTCAACCGCACATAGTTCATAAAGTACAAAATACAACTGAAAACATCGCAATGACTGCCATAGCAACATTAGGATCTCATTGTTCTTTACAGGTTCTCAAAGGTGCGAAAGATGAAGGTCTAAAAACCATATTAGTCTGTGAAAAAAAACGAGAAAAACTATATCAAAGATTTCCATTTATTGATGAACTAATCATAGTAAATTCCTTTAATGAAGTTCTAGACCAAAAATGTCAATCAATTCTTGAACAAAATGATGCCATTTTGATTCCTCATGGAACATTGATTGCACAAATGAGTTCTGAAGAGATTGAATCAATCAAGACTCCTGTCTTTGGAAACAAATGGATTCTAAAATGGGAATCAGATAGAGAGATGAAAGAGAAACTCATGAGAGAAGCAAATCTTCCTATTCCAACTACAGTATCTGATCCTAAAGATATCAACAGTCTAGTAATTATAAAAAGACAGGGAGCAGCAGGTGGAAAGGGATACTTTTTGGCAGCAAATGAAAACGATTACAACACAAAAAGAAATCAGTTGATTTCAGAAGGAGTGATTTCAAAAGATGAGACACTTTACATTCAAAAATATGCAGCAGGGGTTTTAGCTTATTTACAATTCTTTTATTCTCCACTAAAAGAAGAATTAGAATTCTTTGGAGCTGATCAAAGACACGAGTCAGATATTGAAGGTCTTGCTAGAATACCATCTGACCAGCAACTAAAAACTAACAAGGTTCCATCGTTTAATGTGATTGGAAATAGCCCTCTAGTTTTAAGAGAGTCACTTTTGGATGAAGTGTACAATATGGGAGAAAACTTTGTTGTTGCTGCAAAAAAACTTGTAGCACCAGGTATGAACGGACCATTTTGTATTGAAGGAGTTTATGATGAAAATGCAAAATTTACATCATTTGAATTTTCAGCAAGAATTGTTGCAGGAACCAATATCTACATGGATGGCTCACCATACTATTCACTCTTGTTTAATGAACCTATGAGCATGGGTAGAAGGATTGCAAGAGAAATAAAAACAGCAGTTGAATCAAATCAACTAGACAAGATTACTACCTAAAACAGGTGCAGAAAGAATCTATTTTGTAGTAACTTCCATTCCATGTTGTGATTTAATGATATACTTGTCTCTTATCTTAACACTAATCCAATCAATTATCAAAACTGTAATTAGTACTATTAACATGAAAACTGCTGCTTTTCCATATTCAAAGAATTTGATATAATTAATTATGTAGAAACCAATTCCTCCTGCACCAACCAATCCAAGGATACTAGTTTGACGAATATTATAATCAAACATGTAAAGCAACTGACTAAGAAGATGAGAGGCTGATTCAGGAATCACAACATAACGAATCAATTGCCATTTTGATACTCCAATTGAGCTTACTGCATCCATAGGGTCAGAATCAATTGTTTCAATTGCTTCATATTGTAATTTGCTAACAAATCCAATTGTATACATGATAATTGCTAAAACGCCTGCAAAAGGACCTAATCCTACCATGATTACAAATAAGATTGCCCACAAGATTGATGGAAATGTGCGAATAGTTGCTAACAATGCACGAACCGGAGCATAAACATATTTGCTGTTAAGATTTCTTGCAGCAAGCATACTTAGTGGCAATGCAATTGCAAAACCAATTATTGTTCCAATAAACGCCATTTGAATCGTTTCAAACATTGCCCAAATAGCAGTTGGAACATATTTTGGTTCAACAAGAAGCATTTCTTCAACAACTATTGCAAGATTTGGTAATCCCTCAATAAACTCGATAGGGTTAGCATCAACATTGTAAGATGCGACTACCAGTAATGCGATAATAATTCCAATTACAATATTATTTTTTGGAGTCATCATTATACATCTCCATAATCTCTTCTGCACTCATATCCCCTGTTTGAAAATCAACTATTTTTTCCCCTTCGACTCCAATCTCTAGAATTTTTTCTCCTTCTTTGATAACTGCAACTCGATTTGCGTACTCTAATGCTAGTTGCATATCATGATGAACCATAATTGCTGTTAGATTCATTTGTTTTTGAGCATCTGCAATCAAATCCATAATCTCATGTGCAGTAACATGATCTAATTCTGAAACAATTTCATCTGCCAATAAGATTGTAGGTTTTTGCATTAGTGCTCTAGCGATAGCAACCCTTCGTTTTTCACCACCACTGAGCATGTAGACTTTTCTGTTTTCTTTTCCAGATAGCGCAACTAGTTTTAGAATTCTTTTAGCTTCTTGAATTTCATGTTCTGGGAACCTCTTGAATAATGATTGAATTTTACTAAGTCGGGGTAGTGCACCAATGAGAATATTTTCAATAACTGTAATATTTTTTATTAATCCAAGACTTTGAGGGATGTACCCAATTGTGTGCATCATCTTTTTGAATTTTTTGTCATTCATGTCCGGTACAACATAATCAATTTTGATTGTTCCATTACTAGAAATCATCATTCCATTCATTAGTTTTAGTAAAGTAGATTTTCCAGAACCAGATTGTCCAACAATAGCATAATTAGTTCCTCTATCGATTGACAAGTTAATTCCTTTTAAAGCAAAATTTTTAGAATCATAAGACGTCGAGACATTACTCATCTGAATAATTTTCGTTGTAGAAATTAATGAAAGAGGTTGGTTTTTGATCATCTGAATTTTTTTCATTTCAAAAGTTCCAGTTTTTATTTACTCTTGTCGTATTTGTCAAGAATTAATTGATCAAGTCCTGTTAAAGCATCAATGTATGTTCCAAAATCACCAATATGCATAGTAGTTGTTGTTGGAACAAGTGCTTCAGCACCATACAAATTCTGTAAAATTAAGTTGTTTTCATCATAGTTGAGTTCAATAAGGGCATCAACAAGTGCATTTCTGGTTGATTCTGACATGTCAGCATTTACCATAAATACATGAGAAGGTACAGGTCCAATTGTTGTAACTGAACGCAATTTTGCTTGATCTTCTAATTCCAGATATTTTTCAGGAGCAATGTCCGAGCCAAATGCAACATCTACATTTCCATTAAGGAGTAATTGTAGAGATGCTTTGTATCCTCCTGTAAAAGTATAACTTTCAAAATTATTTGCTAATGCAGATTCTAATGCTACTATATCATCACCTTCAATATTGATATAGCCTTCAGTTACCAAAGTTCCCATAGGTCTTACAAAACCTGACGAACCAGTAATACTAGTAAAGGCTACTCTTTTACCAACAGTATCTTCTAATGAATTAATAGAATCATTGTTAGCTAAAGTCCAAACTGTTGCTTGATAATTTACTTTTCCTGAAACAAGTTCTGCCAATACAACTTCTGCACCTGTTCTTTGATGTGTAATCCATGCAGGCCCAGTATCCATAAAGGCAGCATCAATGTGACCAAATCTCATTCCTTCAATAATAGTCTCATAGCTTGTTGGTACAACTATTTCAATATCAACACCAATCTTATTTTCAAGAAATTCTTCTAGTGCTTGTGCTTTTGGAGTTAACTCATCAGCTTTTTCAACGGGGATAAATCCAATAGTGATAGTATCAACGTCAAGTGTTTTTGATTCAGGCAAAACGCTAATAGTTTCATCAGTTAACACAGAACTAGAATTATCATCTAGATTGGCCAACAAATAACCCCCAAGAAATGCTGCAATTACAATTACTGATACCAAAATTATTTGCTGTTTCATGATTGACTAAAAATCTTAGGTAAAGCTAAGTTATTTAAGTAAGATTTTCATTCCAAGGATTAATTCCAAGCCTATAGAATGAGAAATAATTACTCATAGACGAATTTAAAATAAATTTTGTTAAAAATTTGATTTAGGATTTGATGTATTTGGGTACAGATTCAAACTAGGCTCAGAAGTCTCTAAAGTTATTTCCACCTTGCCAATTCTACTACGATATTGTTTGATTTTTTTTCCTTCTGATGAAATAATATACTTGATTACCTCCACAAGTGCAAGATCTTCTAAAGTACACAATGTTTTGTAAACAGTAGAAAGCGAAATTTTTAATTCATCTGCAATTTGAGTTGCATCTTTTGATTCATTTATAATTGAAAATAATACAGCTCTAGTACATACATTACTGAGTGACTCAATAATTTTTTGAGTTATATCAAACTCAGATAATTGGATTATATTCGACTTGGACATTAAAATCACTTAATTAGGAATTAATGTCAATATGGGTTCAGGTTTTTTTATGGAGATATCTGCTTTACTAATTCTGCTGCGATAGACTTTGTATTTTCTACCTTTATCAGATAGCATCCATTTTTCAACTCTAATTAATGTAAGTTCCTCAAGGTCTGCTAACTTTTTGTATACAGAGCTAAGAGGAATTTTAAGTTTATTTGAGAGTTCTGCTGCGGTATTTCCTTTTTTTATAATAGAAAAAAGTATTGCACGAGATTCAGAATCAGCTAATGCTTCTATTACTTTTTGAGTAATATCATATTTTTTTAATTGTGGTAAAGTAAGTCGTCTTGACATGCAGTTATCAAAAATATGGTACAATATTTAAACGAAATGCTTTTGTTCTCATTCTAGAGAGTCAGAATATCTAGTTATATGATTGAGTAGTTTCTTTATTGGGACTAAATCGGTTCCAAAAGAATCCAAGAATCACACCAATTGAAACCCAGAAAGAAGTAACTCCAAGGAATGACATTATTCTAAACTCGTTTACCCAATCTATTGGAGCAGTAATTTCATCTGGATTTTCTGGCATTACAAAGAAAACTACCGAGATAAAAATACCATATCCTATTATTGGTACAAGTTTTCTCTTGTTCTGAAATTTCTGTGATAATTTATAAAAACCAACTGCCCCAAATCCGGAAATTGTAATAAAAGACAGATACAAAATTGATCTCAACACAACAGTTTCAGGATCACCAACAGTTGGTGGATTTGCAGGATATTTGAGAAATGGAATCACAAACATGGTAAACCACATAATTCCAGCCAAGACAAGTGCCTTTTTGACATCATTGTTACCTGGTAATGAATTTCTAGATAGTGCAAATACTATTCCAAATAATGCACCAATTGATGTTCCTAAAATAACCCCCGCAAGCATCTGCCCACTTTTTTGCCATATTCTATATCCTTCATATTCTACCCAAAATTCAGGAGTATCTTTTTCTTCACCTGAAGCAAATAGATTTTGGTTTTCAATTCCAATAACTTGATCAAGATATGGTTCCACAATTGCAAAGTTCACTGTTCCGTGAATTAATCCTGCAAATGCACCTGAAATTAAAACAATTACAATAAATAGAAATGTCTTCATGACATTAGATTCCTAATGACATGGAAATCCTGCTGCATGTCTCATATCATGAGTTAGTTCATGAATGTAAAGATCTTCAAATGCTTGTTCGCCATAAACCAGACTAAAGATATGTCCTTGATCAAATCCTACAAGAAATAATCCTGCTGCAAAGATGATGGCCAATACAACTATTGCTAATTTGGAAACACCTGTCTTTGATACATTAATTTGTCTTGTTTCAGACATAAAATTTAACAACAATTGAATATATTTAAGCTCTTGGATATTTTCAACAACATTAAAAATTATTGATCGGTCTTATGATGAAAATGTATACTTTATACTAGAATCGTATTTCGTCAAGATATGACAAAACTATATCTCTTGACGATACCCTTAGTAATAGGGATCATCTCAGGAATGTTTTTGGCATTTTATCCTGAATCACAAAATGATTCAAAATTATTAACTACTTCAAAATTAATTCAAAATGGTTCCCCAATTATGGGTGATTCAAATGCACCAATTACTGTTTTAGAATGGGGAGATTATCAATGTACTTTTTGTTACAGATTTCATGAAAATACACTAAATATCATCAATGAAGATTTTATCAAAACAGGTAAAGTAAAACTAGTCTTCAAAGACTTTCCCCTAAATGGTCCAGATTCTCTACTAGCAGCAGAGGCATCATATTGTGCAGAGGATCAAGAAAAATACTGGCAGTATCATGATGAACTTTACAAAAACTGGGGAGGAGAAAGAACTGGATGGATAACAAGAGAGTCACTAGACAGATTTGCAGTAATAGTAGATTTGGATTTAGTAGAATTCAACACGTGTCTTAATGAGCACAAATACCAAAATCGAGTCATTGCACTTCATGAGTTTGGAAAAGAGATTGGAATTGATGCAACCCCATCCTTTTTGGTCTTCAATGATCAAAAAATTATCAAAATTAGAGGAAATCAGCCACTAGAAGTATTTCTGAAAACATTTGACGAATTGTAATTTTATGAAAATTATAATCAATCAAAATTAATATTTGCATGATCAGGAGAAACCGCAAATGAAGAAAATCATCATAGAAAAACAAGATTCTGTTAAACTCTATAAAATTAGAAAGACTCTAGAGGAATTATCACAAAAATCAGGTAGAGGGACTGAGCTTATTACAGTATACATTCCTAAAGGGAAGCAACTTCATGAAATCATCAACGCACTTCAACAAGAACAAGGAACAGCAGACAACATCAAATCAGATCTTACTAGAACACATGTAGTTGACTCTTTAGGAAAAGTAGTTCAAAGATTGAAGCTCTACAAAAAAACCCCAGAAAAAGGATTAGTAATATTTTGTGGAGCATTATCGCCAGAAGGAGGAGGCCCTTTAGGAAGTGAGGTTGTAAAAATTTGGGAGATTGATCCACCAAAAGATTTGAAACAATATTTGTATAGATGTGATGATCATTTTCACGTAGACATTCTAAAGGATATGCTAAAAGATGACAACCTAATTGGATTTTTAGCAATTGATGCGAAAGATGCGGGTTGGGGATTGTTATATGGTGATAAAATCGAAGTGTTATCTCAAACGGGATCAGGGGTAGCTGGAAAACACAGACAGGGTGGACAGTCTGCAAAGAGATTTCAAAAACTCAGGGAGATGGAGTTATCATATTTCTATAACAGAGTAGCTGAAACTACACGAGAATTTTTTATTGATATTTACCCAATTAAGGGACTGATAATCTCAGGACCGGGGCCTACAAAAGAAGATTTCATTAATGGAAATTATCTGGAGTATAGATTGCAAGATATGATAATTAATACAATTGATGCTTCATATGCAGGAGCTGAAGGAATTAGAGAGGCTTTTGCAAAGTCTTCAGAGATTTTAGGAGATTTTAGAATGGTAGAAGAGAAGAAACTTGTTGAAGATTTATTCAGAGAGATTAACTCTCATTCTGGAAAGGGATCTTATGGATTACAGGAAATTATAGAGTACCTAAAGAACAATGTTGTCAAAACTCTAATTATTACTGATGATACAAACTTGCACAGAGTTGAAGCAAAGTGCAAAAGATGTCAACATATTCAAGAAGAAATTGTAGAGAGGCCTCAAGTTATCCCAAAAAAGACAGAATATGCAAACAATCCATGTCCTAGTTGTAAAGCTATGCAGGTAAATGTTAACGAACAGGACATTGTTGATTATTTAGAATTACTTGCAGCAAAAACAGGTACTCAGTTAGAAGTTATTTCTGGAAGTGCAGAACATGGAAACATGCTTGCAAGTCTTGGAAAAGCAGGTGCAATTTTGAGGTACAACCCAGGTCATGCTAAGTAAGAAGACTACGAATATTTTTTGCAAGCTTTGAGAGTTCATCATCACTTGAGATTTGGCGCTTTGTCCATACAGCGCCTTTATTGTTATATCTAGGAATAATATGTATGTGAACATGTGGAACAATCTGTTTAGCTGCTTTGCCATTATTCTGACCAATACTAAATGCATCTGCACTTGTTGCATCTAAAATTGCCTTTGCTATTTTTGGGACAAGTGCAAAAATATTTCCGACATCTTCTGAAGTCATATCTGTTATTCTTTCATGATGTTTTCTAGGAAGTAGTAAGCTATGACCTACATCAAATGGATACTTGTCTAAAAATGCCACATGTGAATCATCCTCATATATGAAATGTCCATCTTTTTTTCCATCTAAAATATCACAAAAAAGGCAACTCATATGGAACAACAATTTATGATTTTATTTATTGTTTTTATCGAATGGTTAATTAGGGCAAATTTTGGAGTCTGAATATCTTATGGGTAGAAAAGAAAGAAGAGAACGTGAACAAAAACGTGAAAATTATGCTGCAAGCTATAAAGCAGAAAAAACAAAACATACTCTAATTGCAATTGCTGTTTTTGCTGTAATAGCAGTTATTGTTCTATATTCAATATTCCTGTTTCTAAACATGACTGTAACTTCACCTGGTGGGCCAGAAAATGCAGGTGCAATGGGAAGTGATCATGCACATGCAGCAATTATAGTAAATATTTTTGGTGATGAATTTGATTTTTCAGCTCCAGCTTATCAAATCAAATCAAGTTGGATCCATTTTGAAGGAAGGGACGGATCCACAATTCATAAACATGCCACGGGAGTTACTCTACAATTTCTCTTTGATTCATTATTACTAGGTCTTGATGATCAATGTTTTGTATTCCAAGACGGTAGAAGTTTCTGTACAAACGATGACTATGATCTAAAATTATTCATTAACGGAGAACAAGAATCAGACATTAGAGATTATGAAGTCATGGAATCCGATAGAATTCTGGTTTTATACGGTGGTCAAACTTCTGAAGAAATAGATGCAGTATTGTTAAAATTAGAAAACCAAGAATTAGTCAAATAACAATATCAACAAAAGTCTAAATTATAGCAATCTGGAAATTACATGTCATGGAAATTTCTAGTAGAAATGTTGTAGAAGGAACTGCTCGAGCTCCTCATAGAGCAATGTACAAAGCCATGGGATTAACTGATGAAGACCTATCAAAACAATTCATTGGTGTTTGTCACACAGGAAATGAAGCAACACCATGTAATATTCATCTTCCAAAATTAGCTCTAAAAGCTAAAGAGGGAGTTTCAGATGCGGGTGCAACACCAAGAGAATTTTCAACAATTGCAGTAAGTGATGGAATTGCAATGGGACATGAAGGAATGAAATCATCACTAATTTCTCGCGAGGTAATTGCAGATTCAATTGAATTAATGGTTAGAGCACATCAGTATGATGCGTTAGTAGGAATTGCAGGATGTGACAAGAGCTTACCTGGAACCATGATGGCGATGGCCAGACTAAATATTCCATCAGTATTTGTTTATGGGGGAACTATAATGCCAGGAATACTTGATGGAAAAGAGCTAACAGTAGTTGATGTCTATGAAGCTGTTGGCGCATATGATGTAGGTCAGATAACTCTTGAAGATCTAAAAAATATTGAAAACACTGCATGCCCAAGTGCTGGTTCTTGTGGAGGTATGTTTACTGCAAACACAATGGCATCAATATCGGAAGCAATTGGTCTTGCTTTGCCAGGAAGTGCTAGCCCACCAGCTGAAGATGATAGACGAGATAAAATGGTCTATGATACAGGAGTAGCATGTGCTAAATTATTGGAGATGAACATTAGACCTAAAGAGATTCTCTCATTTGAGGCATTTGAAAATTCGATTACAATGTTAAATTCTATTGGAGGATCTACAAATGGAATATTACACTTACTAGCACTTGCAAATGAAGTAGGCATTGACTTAACCTATGATGATTTCGAGAGAATAAGAAAAAAAACTCCTCATTTAGCAGATATGAAACCAGGTGGAAACTATGTAATGAATTCGCTTGATAAAATTGGAGGAATTCCATTTATCTTAAAGAAATTACTTGCAAAGGGACTTCTTAATGAAAACTGTATGACAGTTACTGGAAAAACTATTAAAGAAAATCTTGTTTCAATGAACATTCCAGAACCTGAGCAAGACATTGTAAGACCAATTGAAAATCCGCTTCACCCAGTTGGAACTGCAGTTATTCTCAAAGGTAGTCTAGCTCCTGATGGGGCAGTAATTAAAACTGCAGGAGTTGAGATGATAAAATTTACTGGAAAAGCTCGTGTCTTTGATAGAGAAGAACTTGCATTTGATGCAGTATCAAAAGGAGAAATTGACGAAGGAGATGTTGTAGTTATTAGATATGAAGGACCAAAAGGAGGTCCTGGAATGAGAGAGATGTTAGCCACAACTGCGGCACTTGTAGGTCAAGGATTGGGTAAAAAGGTTGCAATGGTGACAGATGGTAGATTTTCTGGAGGTACACGTGGGTTCATGGTGGGTCATGTTGCACCTGAAGCATATGTTGGTGGTCCAATTGCTCTTGTAAAAGATGGAGACGAGATTACAATCAATATTGAAACCAATGTAGTTGATCTTCATGTATCAAAAGAAGAATTAGGAACCAGAAAAGGTCAATGGAGTCCACCAAAACCAAACTATACATCAGGTGCTCTTGCCAAATATGCAACGCTGGTTGGTTCTGCTGCAAATGGTGCAATTACCAGCCCAAAACTCTAGCAATGATCAATTTGTCCATAAGCTTTATAGATCTCGATTTATAATGATTTTTAGAGATAACAGGCTGAAAAAATTACATTATCATAATTAAATTTCTGTTATCTACTACAGGCAGTTAAAAAGTAAGTGTTGCACGAATAAAATAATGAAATTTTAGAGCAGTTTTTGATAAGTCAATTAATATTAAAAATATAGAGAAAAAAGGAATCAAAAAACACCATTTTTTCTGATCGTGTTGTTATATTTTCTCCCAAAAAATGACTAATCAATACTTGAATTTTTTAGTTTTCTTCTAATTCTTCAGTTTCACGTTCTACTCCACGGAGATTCACCTACAATTTTGGGGATAAAAATGGATGCAGATAGGCACAAATTCTAAATTATAAAAACCAAAGATTAGTCAGAAAATATCGAAGATGATTTAGATGATTATGATTCAACATCATGAAAATTTAACCCTTGAGTGGGATTAATGAAAATGGTTCACATGCCAATAATTGTTTAGTGAAAGTTGGCCAGCCGTAAAAAGTCCTACTAGTTCACATTATAATAAAATGTAGTTATATTACAATTCTGATAATAATTAACATGGGTTAGTCCATACGAGAAATACAATTTCTGTGTTCTTTGTAAAATCAAATACCTCAAATCAATTACAATTTGTTCTAGTTGTGGTCATATCTACGGTGACTGGTTGTATATGCTGTCTTGCAGATGAAGAATAACCTTGAAAAACATCATTTAGATTGAATCTCAAAACTCTTTTTTTATGAATTCTTTAATACAAAATTAAATGGCGCAGCCCATTTTTGCAGAACTTTGAGAGATTACCTCTCTTTGACAGATCAAATGCCTGTTAGCCATTTTCGTTCTGCAGGGCTACGCAGTCTATTTGTTATATAAGATGTCTAGTGACATCAATAAAAAATAGTAATTGAACTATTTAACATCTACGCAGTATTTTTGAATACTTGTTTAGTCGTAATTATCTTGTTATGGAAAACTTTCACCACAATTTCGACACTTTGTATGTTTATGCAGAACCTGATGCAAACTACAAAGAATTACCAACAAAGATCATTAAAATCATCAAAGCCTAGAATTTGTTTTCAATACAAATAAAGAAAAGAAAAAGTTAGAATTCTATTTTTGAACCTTCGTCTATCGAATATTGTTCAGTGTGATTCTCTCCATGTACATCATACCAACTAATTTTTAATGCCAATTTTCTTCTAATTGCGCTTTCAATTTCAATGGTATGTGCCATTTTGATTCTATCACTTAATTGCATCTCATTCATTGACAGTCAATTTCAAAAAGAACATTTACCCTCATGAGTGAAGATTAATTTTTGATCGCTTGATAAATTTTGACTAGTGTTGTCTTGTAGTCCCTATTGCTCCTAATGCATCTAATCTATCGGCATCCTAAAGTATTTTTCCTTCAAGAGTTTTAGGAATAATGCTTATTCCTAATATTACAAATTTTCGCTACGACATCCTCTATTGAAATATCAAGTTCAGTACTTATTAGAATTAATCCTGCAGCACTTACAGGAATTGTAAAACGAAATACTTTGCCATATTTTGCCATGGCAAAAACTGGATCTCCAATCTTAGAAGCCATTTTTTTCCGAGCTGCCCATCTGTATTTTGCTTGACACAATGAATTTTCTGTTTTTTCTTCTGTTAGGTAAGATTATTTTAATTATATAATATGAAAAAAAATATGGGACCTAAAATTCAGTACCGCATACAGTGCAATGACATTTTATTCAAGATGAAATCTAGTATTTTTTATTTACAAAGAAATGTCGAAGTGTTTTGATCATATAGCAAAAAAGAACATAATTACTGCTTATTGGTTAATGAAAATTTAGGCCGTCAAAGGGTCTTTGTGTTTTAGTTTATTACTCTTCAGTTCAAATCACATACAATTACTACTTGTTGTTGAATTGAAATTTGGGTTTAGATTAGATTTAATTCCTATAAGGCTTGAACCATTTTTGGGGATGATTTTAGATTCACTTCAGCAATTTAGAATGATTACTGTTTAAGAATTAAAGATCTACTACAGGTTTTCTATTCCTAAAACATCATAGTATGCCTTTGGAATCATTTGTTGTGCCTTAAAAAATACATTGTTAACTGCGGTGTCAAGAACGTAAGTGTTTGCCCAATCATTTTCACTTCTAATTGAGCGTCCAAACCCTTGTAGTAATTTAGTTAAGGTTTGGGATATATACCACATAGGAAATTTATCCATCTTTGCCTTGGTTCTCTTTTCTTTATAGTTAGGATAAGGAACCTTCGCGATAATTTGAAATCTAGACAAATCATCTTTCAGGTCAACACCTTCCCAAAGTGAGGAAGACAACAAGACTCCAGTTGGATCATTTGCATGCTCTGAAATGACTTCATCTTGTGTTTTTCCATCATTATTTCTACTATGACAGATTCTAATTCTTTTAGTATTTTTTGTAGAAAGATATCGAAGAATTTTTTGGCATCTTGGAACAGAAGATGTAAGTATCAATCCCCTTTCATTCGAATGCTCATCTAAAATTCTATCAATTGTTTTGATTACTTCAAGTTCATCTTCTTCAGTAGAGCCATAACTAAGTCGCCGGATATTAAGAAGATCAATCTTTCTATGTTCAATTGGAAAAGGAGACTTTTGACTATCTACAAATGCAACATCTTCTTCTTCTAATCCCATATTTTCACAGAAACTTGGTTTGTCGATTGTGGCAGACATGAAAATCTGGTAATCAGTTTCAAAGAAAGTATTTGCAAATTTTGAAACATCTATGGGCTTTATAGAAATGGTTCTAAAATTTCCATTCAAGTCCAATACAGGATCATTTACCACAAAATTGTCTTTATCAGTGATGATGTCAATTTTTGCTTGAGCAGCCTTATCATAGCGTCTTTCTAATCTTGTAATCAACTCATAATCCGGATTGTTTTGAAACGCAGTACTTTCTTTAATGTCCTTGATTTTCTTTGCATATGAATAAGCAATATCATCAGTTAATTGAATCATGGAATCTAAATCTGTAAAATCATATTTGTCAGGATTAAGATTACATTCGTCTAAATTACCACTGAAAATATCCAATCCAACAAATTGTATTATTTGGTCTTCGATTTTATGTGCCTCATCAAAGATAGACACTTTTCTATCAAGATAATCTTCAAAGAGTTTTTTATTAAATTTCATAATTTGAAAAAATGCAGGATAATTCCATAAGGAGTGTTTCGATACAAGAGCTTCATATTTTTGTAAATAATAATGACAAGACTGTGAATCCTGAGTATTTTCTTCAACTTGTTTAATTGTAGGTTTGAATTTGCACACTTCGATGACTTCTTTTCCATTTTTGTGAACACGTTCTTGACATTGTCCTTTATCGCATGTCAGTCCCCATCTCATAGCCTTTCTTCTGTTCTTAACCTTCTCAAAAGACATCAGTTTAAGACATGGAAAATTTTGTTTTCCTTTGACAGGTTTTAGAAATGGAATATCTTTGATATATTGATCTTGAAGATGTTTTGTTGCAGTTACGGTAAAGGAACTATCAAAATAACTAGAAACAGTTGCACCAACCAATGATTTTCCAACTCCAGTTGGGGCACATAAAATGATTTTTTTGTATCCAGATTTTAGTTTCTCTTCAATTTCAATGAGGATCTCTTTTTGAATTTTTCTAGGATTAAATTGTTCAGGAAATTTCTCTAGTAAAGACAGGGTTATCCCTCTTTTTTTTCAATATTAAAAGATGAGGGTTTTTGTAATATCCAAGCTATTGTAACCTAGTTTAATATCTAGTGAGATTATCCTAGATTATGGAATTACTTGATGACAAGATGAGAGTTTGGCTTGAGAGTGCAAAATTTGTAAAGTCAGTTTCTGGAGTATATGTTCTGTATAATAGAAATAAAGAGCCAATTTACATTGGGGAAGCAAATAATCTAGAAGAGAGATTTACAAAATATGTTGATACTGATTTTGAAGGAAATGAATGTAAACAAAAAACTCAATCATATCAAAGAGAATTTGTTGATAACCCCAAGGATCACCAACTACGATTAATTGAACAATTCAAAAATGAATCAGGTAAGTTGCCTATATGTAATTCTGAAATTGAATTAGAAGCTAATTAAATTAGTTCACTGCAATGTATGCCAACATACACTTTAGACGTGAAAATACAGAAAATAATTAATTCAAGATGAACGTAATAATGCAATGTACCAATGCTACTATTGCGAGCAATTGTTTGAGTCAAAAGAGAAATTATATGAACATGTTGAGATTCATTCAGATATTGAAAAAAACAGGGAAATTATGAGTCGAAAAAAACAAGCAGGAAAAAAGAGTTAACTATTTCAGCCTAAACTAAAAAAAATAGAGTAAAGGTTAGAATTTATCAAATTCAGAGACGGATATAATAATTCTGTGCTCAATTGATATGGACTGGGTTGAGGCTCTATTAAAAAAATCATGTGATAAAACACTCACAAAAGGCGAAGTACTTCACAGCCTCTTCCACATGATTGAAGTAAATGAAAATACATTAAATCATATTCAAACAGACAGGAGAGATTTTGGTCCAGAACTTGAAGAATTAAAACAAACAGAAATTAAAGATTTGGACTTTCATTTAAAATATTATAGGAGTCTAGTCAATTATATTAATTTAATTCCAGAAAATAAAATTATTAAGCAATAATTTTGCGTATAGTAAATTATAATCTTAATTTATCGAATATTGAATTATATTCTGATTGTTTTTCTAAATTATGGCCAAAATTTGTTTGCTCATCATACTCTTGACGTCTTTTAAATAAAATCTCTTCAAGTTTGTAAACCTCTATAGCAATCATTTTACCAGAATCTTCTTTTGCAAACTGCTTTCTTTGATGTTCATTTTTACCTCGTGTAGGAAATTGTTTTTGGTAAAATTTATTTTCTAATTTTTTTAGATTTTCACGTTTTACTAATTCAGCTAGATCAAAATGTCCTTGTTCGTGTTTTAGTAAATCATCACTAGTTTCAGAAGTTCTAACCCACGATAAGACAGGATAAAATTCAACAGAAAGTTGAATATTCTCAATGAAAAATATAATTTGACTTTCAATTTCATCAGAGCTTATTGTCCATGTGTGTCGATATTTGACAATACTATGAGAATCTTCAAAAGCTGCAGAGTTGGATTCTGCATTAAAATCAGACCATCGAAGGAAAAAGTCATTTGACCAAACTAGAACATTAATTTCACTCATATTCCTCAATATCCATCTTGAGAATAAAATTATTGAGAATTTAACTTATTAATTAAACAAAACCTGTTGAAAATTTTTTGATGGAATCAAGATGTTTGACGGCTTATGAATGCTAAGAGGGGCATGTCCGGTTAAGCAAAGACATGAACGCCGTCAAACGTATGACTCGATATAGATTATCCAGATTAGATTAAAAGAAACAGTGTGTACATTTTGGGACAGACACCCTATCATACTAATATTTCAATAAAATATAGGCTTGATTTGAATGAAAATTAAAACAGGATCATTTTTTCAACTCATTTTGATCAAATATCCAGACATGTTTTATTTTAAGAATTTTTCAAAATACAAATTATTAAAAATATTGGAGCAAGGTCAGTTGCTAGTTTGATATCTGAACGTAACTCCCAAAGAGTCGATGCAGAATGGATATCATACTTGCTTGCTTCCAAAATTCTAAACTATTAATTTTAGAGAATTTTAGCAGTTATTATGAATATTAGATTTTATGTTACAATGGGGATTTCAATAATAGCTTTGGCTGTAGGGTTCACCATACTATTTGGATAATCATAATCTGAGTAAATAATTTAAAACGGATGAGAATTTGATAAATAATCAAATTTTTCTTTTTTAGAATATAATTTAGTATTAATTTTTAAGAGTTCAAAAATATTTTTAAACGCAGAGCACTTTTTATCAACTGAAAAAAGTTCTTGACAATTAGTACACTGAATTACAGTATGAACCCCAAAATCACATTCTATCTCATTAATGACTTCAAAAAGTACATTATTATCACAAACACATTGTAATTTATTTTGAAATTTTTTTGATATATTCCTAGTAGAATTTTTGAAAAATGAAATATATATTATAAGTAAGAAATTTAGATAATAAGACTTGGAATATGATAGAATGTCCCACATGTAAGCTTGCAATGGAATCACATTCTACAGCAGAATTAATGGAATGTTGCATGAAACAAGTAAGTGAAGAATTTGCAGAAGTGCAACCAGGTGTTTGTCCTAATTGTAAACACAAAATCAAAAAACACTCCAGTAAAGAACTTACTGAATGTACGTTAGAGTTTCTCAAATCAGGAATTAATAATTAGTTCAAGATAAAGTTAAACAATAGACAAATTAGAAATATTCGATGGATCAGATATCAAAAAAATTAATCGCAGATTTTTCACCCATGTGGACTAACAAACAGATATGGGAATTTGAACAATTAAATGAAAATTTGACATTTGATGCATTATATGTTGAACCAGGAAATTATGATGAAAAATCGTGGAATTCCAAATTAGCATATCCAGATTCAGATATTCGAGATATGACAGTCAGAACTTTTGATCATTTGTCAGATGGTAATGAATTATGGATTGTAAATAAGGGAAAACGTAAGTTAGAGGAGCAATATGTGGCATATCTGATGGCAGTTATAGTAGATACTATGATTGAGGAGGAATTTTGTCTCAACTTTAGAATAGACAATAATTGTCTGGTAATATCAATAGATGCTAAAACAGATGTAATTGATTGTAAAGAATTCTTTGAGGAATTTTATCATTTGGCAACTGGTTTCAATTATAATATAGATACAGGAATTCCAGATGATGAGACAGAAGCTGAAATCTATCTTACAAGACTTCAAGAAGAATTTGATGAAAAAATGAAAAATAAACTTGGGGATAAATATTTGCCTGGAAATGACGATCCTGATACAATGCATTCCAGATGATTTAGCTAAAATACTATAAAATATTAAAAAGAATGTTGTCAGAGAGAAAATCATTTAGAAAATTCAAAAGAAGAGAGCCTTCTTTGACTAGGGAACAAAAAATTGAACAATTTATTTTAAGAAATTCACAAAATGGTTATTTTACCAAAGTTTCAACAATCTCATATAAATTTGAAATTTCAGAAAGCAGAGCATGGGACATTGTAGGTGAGCTGTTATCCAATAACTTACTAGAATCTATCCATGATGAAATTACTGGAGAAATGAAACTTTGTGAAACTGGAAAGACATACCAAATTAGAGGTTTAGAAATGAAAAGAAAAAGAGAGAAGTACGCTTCGTTTAATAAAAAGAAAAAATAACAAAACTCTTAATTTTACACAATTTTAAACTCAAATGGATGGATAGTGATGAAAATTTACCAGTACAATGTCATCCCATAATTAAACAAAAGAGGAAAAAATCAAAGGATTCAAAAAATGAAGCAATGTAAATTATGTGGATCGCCACTCGGAAAAGCACCAACGACAGAAGAATTGGATAAACATTGGAAGAAACATCACAGTTGGCATTGGGAATTAAACAAAGAAAAATCACCCGCAGAGGCATTGTTAAAAAAATTAAATTAATTGACGTCTTGGAATAGTAGTCGTTTATAGCATGCCTAGACTACTAAACGAAGCCGTCAACATCATATCAGGCTCAAGCTATAAAAGAAATTACAGTGATTCTGTATACATTTGTTTAATTAAGATAAAAAAATAAAACTAATTTTTAGAATTTCTATCATAGCACTCATCAATTTTGTTCAGCATTATTACTCATGGGAGACGAGATTATTTGAGGGAAGATTTTGCAGAATATATAAAATGTGTATCATGTCAACAGGCATTAATTTACTGTGATTGTAATTGTCCCTTTTGTGGATCAAGAGAGCATTGTAATTGTATTTTGCAAAAAATTACCAATGAAAATTAAAACATTTAGTTGATTTTCCATTAAGAGGTGTTAAGAAAATTTATCTATTAATTATCGTTTTTTCCCTGTATAGTTTTTGACATCGATAGTATCTAGATTCTTTGAATTTTTCCAAATCAAAGAACATAAAGTAAAGATGTTACATACAATTTTATATGAATTTGTAACTAAAGAAAAGTGTGATGGAGAATTTGACTGGTCTGGCAAAGCATCAGACAAAATAGTTTGTTTTCCTTTTTCAACTACCATTCTTCCCTTAAATGGAAGTTTTCCAATCCTAGTTGCAGTTGCATTAAACCTAGTTACAAATGAAACCAGAGACGGATCATCCATTTCCACAATTAAACGAACTTCCACACCTCTGTTTTCACACATTGTAATTTTTTCAGGTATGCTTGTATGATACATTTGTGAAACATCCTTCAGCGTTGTTGCAATATAAACAACATTGGAGGAATTTTCAATTAACTGTTCAATATCAAAATATACATTAGATCTACCTTGAACAACACGAAAAGTTGGTAAAGGGCTAATATGATGTGATGTAAAAATATTATTAATATTACAAATTACGTTTTTACCGGATTTTTTTATTATCTCAATCTCTTCTTACTTCTTCTTTAAAGCCAGTTTTAGTACTTCTTCAGGTTTAATAGGTATGCAAAGTTTAGGACTCGAAAATGTAGTTGAAATTATGTTACCACGAATCATCTTATCAATTGTTCTATAAGATCTAGCCCTATCAATGTCCAATTCTTTTGCTAAAGCACTTGCAGTAATTGGGCCTGTTCTTAACAAATGAAGATAAAGTTGTGCCTCTAACTTTTCAAGATTTAGAACAGATGCGAGTTCTGAATGTAATTTCTCAAAATGGTCTGATGTAGACATTTCTTCATATGTTAATAATTTTGCTGTACTCAACGACTCTCACTAGACTTGAGATATTTAATGAGTTACGTAGAAATCATCAGTAACAAAGCTCTGTAACAAAATCTAAACAATAAATCTCCATATTATTACTAATAATCTCAAAATTCGAAAGCATTAATTTGATAATTCCTTGATGAAATGCATGTCCTTTGAAATTAATTGGCATGGAGACTTTGGAATTTTATGGGCATATGAAAAAGAGAGGTTTGTAGTTACAACAGTATTTGAGGATAAAGAAGAGGCCATCACTATTGCTAAAGAAATAGAGAGTTGGAGTGAAAAATTCACAAGATTGACAATTATTGAAAAAAAGGATGACGAGTATGCAATTTGTTGTTACCAAGATCCACAGATATCAAAGAGTGACAAGCAAATTGGATTATTCAGAACGGGAATGAAACAAAGTAGTGGATATGAACAAGTAAAACCAATGATTGAAGAAAGGCCACCTCTTCTGCAGATTGCTTATGCTAAAGACATGATAGATTTGAGTACATATGAGCAAATTTCTAGTTTGGTTCCTATGAGAAAATGTAGGATTATTTCTGAAAAAAAATTGGAAAAACAAGAATTTTTTTACGAAAAAACTGCAAATTCACAAAGCAGTTAAAATTTGGAAATAATGAAAATCAAAAATAATTCTTAATGTTTTTTACAGATAGTAATCTAAGAATCTCTTAAGTAATATCTGATCATAGAAAATATTATGGATTTTATGAAACTCTTAAAGAGAATAATGGACTCGGATCCTAACATCAGACACAGTATAATTTGTAATAATGAAGGAAAGATACTTGCCACACACCATCGTCCTGGGGTTACAAACTATCTGTCTCAAAAAGAGACTGCAGAAGCACTCAAAAGAGCTGCAATTTCTTGGAAAGGAAGAAATGAATTAGTTCCAAAAATTGGAAGGGGATTGTATGCTATAGCAGCATTTGAAAAGATAACAAGAATGACTTTTCCCGTGGGAGAAGACAATCTAATCTTTGTTAGCTTGGGTACTAATCAAATACGAACAGAGATTCATGGCGGAGGTGAAAAACAAATTGTTGAACACATACTTAACATATTAAGCCGTGATCCAACTTTAACATAACACAATATTGGTTTCTAAAAATTGTCAATGATAGATCACACAAAAGAATGCAAGTATAGAAATGATCATGATATGCCCCATACGAACTGTTATTGCAAATGCCACAAAATCATCATGGCAGAATCAGCAATGATGAAATCAAAGACTTTTTGATTCTTTTTCGGGTTCAAAGTTATCTATGATCTCAGTCACATTAGATAGGATTGTTTTTTTGATTTGTGATTGTGTCATTCCAGACTTTGTCATCAGCTTCATTTCATCAAGTAATGCAAAATGTACTCTTCCTTGGAGATAATCTACAATGTTATAGCCCTTTTTTGGAAATTCTGTCACAAATAGATCTTGTTCAGAAATATCAGTTTTCTCAGTCATAGAATGATTTCTAAAAAACTAGTTATAAAATTTTCAAATTTTATATGAATTTAGAATAATTATCTATGCGCCTAGTAAGGCATGATTACAGCTTATCAACATACATTGAAAATGAATTTGTTCTTCACCCTCATATCCACAGTTGTGACAGAAGAATTGATTTGCTTGAGAACAAACGTTACATATTTTCTTTACTTCTAATCCTGCTCCACATGTTCTACATGAATCTTGTTTCATATTCGTCATACTGTAAATTATTCATTTAAACGGTTTGAAAATTAGAGCAAACTAATTAGCTGAGTCTAATTTTGTATGGGTAAAAAAAATACATTCACATACAAAGATGGCGAACCTTTTCGCGTTTTACTGTTCAACAATACGCTCACTACAAGATTTGTCGTGTCACCACAATTATCATGGATTCTCAAGGGTGAGCTTTGTCAGAAATGTAATCCATCTGAAAAGACACAAGAGACCAAGATTAATTTAGAGAATTTTAAAAATGATTTTTCTAAAAAGTTTGGAAAAGGAGTTGCAAAAAGAGCTATTGAATTAAAATTATGGAGTCAGGGATGCTACTCTCTGCAATTACTTGTGGAACTAATACATCATCAGAAACTTGCATGCCAACTGATGATACAGCATATCTTTCCCCTGGTGAATTTCTCACATCCGGACAAAATCCTGCATCCACATCATCATCCATTTCTTCTAAACTCCAAACTTTTGTTCTAAACAAATTCATATTGATATGCGAAAAATAATTCTTGGACATACAGCGTATCAAGGATATGTTCATTTCAACGACTAGACTTGATTAGTTTGGGTTTGAGTTGTAATTGATCATGGTATCGAACAGTTTGTGTGTTTAGGTATGAGTGAGTTAATCTTCCTCATACCATTTAATTTCAATAGGGTATTAGGTAATTGTGGAATTTGTGTCTAATTGCTGTAGAGAATACTTAACTAAATGAGATTCCAGAGTTTGTGATATGGGTTTGTTTGGAAGAAAAAAGAAAATAAAAGATGATTCAAACAGCGAATGGACATCTTTTGAATTCGTTCAATTTCTCATAAAATATCCTGATACTTCTGATGATAAATTTGTCATGATGTATGACAATTTACTTGGTGAGGATAATTTAGAAAAAGACATGGAGTATTATTGGAAACAACGAGTAGCAGAATCCTTCATCAGTCAGGAAGAATTTAAAAAAATAAGAAAAGCGTTTAATCAGAGATTTAAAAAAATAAGAAAGTTAGCACAAGCAAAAAACGAGATAGATGATATTGTAAAATGGGCTCTAACAAACACTGATAATGATAGAACCACTGATGAACAAATCAGTAAAGAAAAAAGTAATTCTCGCTGACTAACTTATTAAAATTACTCAGTTAGAGGAAACTAATTAGCTGAGTCTAATTTTGTATGGGTAAAAACATACCAATTATTATTCTAGCCACATGTTCTTCAAAATATATACAATGAAATACTAAGCAAATTATTAGAATACTATGTTATTTTTTCCAAACTTGATAGCTGCACTCATCATTCCCATAGTATTAGTTGCCATTGTGGGAATTGTAGGTTATTTGATATATCGTTTTGCGATTAATGATTTTTTGTGTAATAGAACAGTTAATGGCACTCTACGAGAATTCAATATTAAAAAAACTCAATTTCAAATAATAAAAGAATATTATGCTATCAAAGGGGAAGAAATTTCAGAAAAAGATATTTTACGCCTGCAAAAACGTTACAGACAACATGAACCTGATAAGTTCCTTTCAATGTATGATACAATAAGAGACAAATCAGATCCTAGTAAAAAAAATTAATTTAAAAATTTAACTTTGAAAATTACTTTGAAAATTTAACAAAGTTATCCAGTTGGTATTGAGATAAATGGTGTTCCGCCTTCACCAACTACCAATGGTAATCTTCCATCCCATTGTTGTGTTTTAAGCCACTCTAGATATTGTGGATTGTTTGCTAGTGCACTATTGATAATTGATATTGCTTTTGCTTCACCATTGGCTTCAGCAATATTTGCTTGAGCAATACCTTCTGCCTCTGCTGCATGTTGTAATGCTTCTACCTCAATTCTTTTAAGGTCATTCTCTGCTTTGAATGCCTTTTGCTCTGCCTCTACTTTGGCCTCTATTGCTCGTGCAAATAGGTCTGAGAACTGAAAGTCTGTAATTGATACTATTTCTGTAACAATGTTAAAGTGTTGTAGACGTACACTGATTTCTGCTTCAATATCAGCCTTTACCAGCGGTCTTTTTGTGATTAATTCCTCTGCATTATAATTCGCCGTAACTTGTTTTACAACTTCCTCTACAGTTGGCGTAATAATTCTGTTCTCATAATTAAGGCCTACTTCTTTAAACAATACGTGAACTTGACTTGGATCTGGATGATAGTTTACTGTGATTTCAGTAGAGACTGTCTGAAGGTCTTGTGATGCTGAAGATGTTGATTTTACAAATTTCAATGTTCGAACTTCCATTTGGATTACAGAGTCTGCAAATGGAGTTACAAAGTGTAATCCCTCATCTAATGGTGGATTAGTTACATCAACTGCACTAAAGTGGAGTAAAATACCTCTATGTCCAGCATCTACAATTTGTATTGACGCAGCTGCAACCACTCCAATTATAATTAACACAACAATGCCAATCATAATTCCTTTGGCAGCTCCCATATTCACATTAATTTTTGGGGTTTCATAGCGAGACAATTTCTAAATAAATTTGGGTTAACGCCATAATTATACCATTGGATGATGATTATTCTTTGGAAAAAATGTGTGTGTATAGTAAATAACTTGTCTGGAAAAAAAGTCAGTCTCCTTTACTTTGGAGACTCTGTAATGCATTAACTAGTTTATGTGAGCATCTGGGCTCTTCCAGCTAACACCGCGAGATATTCCTGACTCAATAAAATGACTAGAACAGTGTTTGAGTTAAAAAATCAGAATAAAAAATAATTACTTTTAGGTTAATTTTTTGTCATTTTTTGGGATCACTTCTCTCGCCTAGAACACCCACATTCCACATAAACTACTTTGAATTCCCCACCTGTTTTGATATTATGAGATAATGGTCTACGACATTGTTGACATTCTACAAATCCATGATATTCTTCAACTTGAATCATCTTGTGATCCCATGATTTTTTTTCTTTGTTCCAAAATACCGAGTTGATTTCAGTTGGATCAGCCATACTTTCAATTATTTGGGTAATTTAGTTAATTAATTTTTAGAAAAACCAATCTTATTCATGTTCCTCCTTTGTCAGAACAAAGGACTTGATCTTGCTTTTGCTGTCAAGCAGTTCAAAAAACTTTCTGAATTTAAGATTACATGTCAAGCAGTGACTATAACACAGATATTTTATACATCTGCCCTTTTCGTCAGTTTCTTGGGAAATAAAATCATCCAGCGCTGTTTTTTCATGCTTACACGTATTCATCATATCAATTAGTCCAAACTACCATATAATGTAAATTCAAAACAGTAGCGAATCCATCTAGATTTGAATCAATCTCTTTGCTTTTGTAAATACTGCAAACCACTCCTTCCATGTTAAACGTCCTGTCTGTGTGTTTTGTTTTGAAGGGTGATAAGATGTTAGAATATTGTAGTTATCATATCTGAATATCTTATTGTGACCAAACTTTTCGGGTTTTATCTTTAGTAACTTACATGTAGTATCATATGCGATTTTTCCAAGACATAAAATCAGTGAAATGTTTTTGAGAATTTTTAATTCATCTTGCAAATACATGGAACAATTTTCTATTTCATCTCGTGTTGGCTTGTTTTGTGGAGGGGCGCATCTAATTGCTGCTGTAATGTATGCGTTGTAAAGAATTAATCCATCATCTTTGTTTAGGCTTGTAGGCATAGAGGCAAATCCGTGCTTGTACATTACCTTTGTAACCCAATCGCCTGAAGAATCTCCTGTAAACATTCTTCCTGTTCTATTTCCACCATGAGCAGCTGGTGCCAATCCTACAATCAATAATTTAGCATTGACATCACCAAATCCTGAAAGTGGCTTGCCATAATATTTCTCATCCTTGAATCGCCTTACTTTGTTTTTTGCAACATCTCTAATGTATACTGCAAGTCTTGGACATTTTTTACAACTTGTAATCTTTTTGTTTAGAGATTCAATTGATTTCATATAGAATTATTTTAGTTGATGTAAATAAAAATTCTCTACCGAGTTTTCCAAGGTTTCAAAACTGTTTGGTAATCTTACTCAAAAATTTGTTTTTATGGATTCCAATGGCAATCACAGTTACAACCAGTCATACATTTTACTCGTTTGCAGTCAGAACACATATTTCTGTGATGCCAAATTGGAGCTGTATTCATAATATTATTACCTAATTCAGACTATTAACACTTCGATAATTTGTAAATATATACAAGATTTCCCATGTCACCAATAATACTAAATGCTAAGAAAATCGTAAATCTAGTAAATCTTGATTAATCTAGAAAAAATTTTCCTCCAGCTTGGATATTTTTGTAGTGATAAAGACACTAAAAATCTTGAGGCACTACAAAAGCAAATCCAAGAACGAATCAGTTTTCTCAATCAACAAGGTTTGAACAGTTACAATGATCCCAAACTTTTAGAGCAGTATGAACTATACAATGAGATTCAGCAATGTCTTTTTCAGGATCATACTGGCCAATACTGGCTTTATGCAGGAATCATTTTAGCCGTTTCTCTTTTCGTTGGCTTTCGTTTGTGGATGATAATGAAAGGAGAATCTAAAAAGAAATTGAATAAATGAATAAGACTGGGTTTATTTGTCTCTTGTAAAGCAACAACTATCAGTGTATGTGAAAATTATAGTAATTACATTGTTTGTGGTAATGTTAGGCTCAGTTATTGCGCCTACTTTTGCACAACAATTTCAGGAACCAGATTATACCATACGAGGTGCAAAGGTTTTAGGATTTGAGATTGACGTAGAAACTGCATCCTTAACAATTTTACTAGACACTAGAGCCAGAGGGGAAATTATCATAATATTGCCAAGAAATCTGATTGATGCAAGAGATGGTTTTGATGATATTGATTTTGAGATCTTTGTTTCTTCTACAAAAGCACTTACATCCTATGATGAAATTAAAACATCATTTGATAGAACAATAACAATTCCAATCAAAAGACTCAACCAAGAAATAGTAATAACAGGAACACATGTTTTTTCCTTTGCATCTACAAAAACTGTACAAGAATCTCAACCACAAACAACAGAAAGAAAAATAGCAGATGAATTAACAAAAGAAATACCTGATGGTCAAGCAAAACTGTTGATATATTCTGACTCAAGTTGGTCAGGTGCATATCAATCTACGACTTTTGATTTTACTGAAATAAATGGTCGAGGCGATAAGAGTATAATTTTTGAATGTGAGTCAACCTTTGGCCGTCAGGGAGTTTTTGGTGCAAAAATTCAAAAACTATCACCAGATGGATACTTGACAATTGTTGTAATTCAGGATCAACAGATTATAGCTCAAGGATCATCACATGAAGAGTTAGAAGAAATACTGATCAATGGTAATTGTGCTACTGGTCCTGCACCTGGTGGATGTCTCATTGCTACAGCAACATATGGCTCTGAGCTCGCACCGCAAGTTCAACTACTTAGAGAACTTCGTGATAACCAATTACTAAACACAGAATCGGGCTCTGCATTTATGGGAATGTTCAATGATGTGTACTATTCATTTTCTCCACAGATAGCAGATTTAGAACGTGAAAATCCCGTATTCAAGGAAATGGTCAAGATTTCAATTACTCCATTACTAACATCACTGTCTCTCCTGAACTATGTTGATATGGATTCAGAAGAATCTGTGTTAGGATATGGAATTAGTTTGATTCTACTAAATGTTGGAATGTATATCGGAATTCCAGTTGTTATGATAGTTGGAATTAGAAAGAGATTCTAAAGTGTTTTATAATTTAAAAATTCCAGCAGATATGCTGATGATTATACCTAGGTGTTCTCTCTGATTCCTCTTAGTCGTGATGAGTTTGCCGAATTATGAAGCAACGAAATTATTCAATTAATCTGTAAAAATAAAAAAATCAAGATTGATTCCAAGAAGCAAAGCCAGCATCCAAGGTTACTGCATCAAATCCCTCTTTGTTTAGTTCGTCTGCTGCAATATTTCCCCTGTAACCAGTTCCACAATAAGTGCAAATTTTCTTTCCTCTCATCTCTTCTATCTGCTTTTTCTTTGCGTTTCTAATTGTCAAACCTAGTGGCATGTTAATCGAACCTTCAATCTTTCCACTCTCTATCTCATCAGCTTCTCGAACATCAATTATTACAAATTCATCTTTTTTAGCCTTGAGATCTTGTGCTGTTATTTTATCTGCCATGAATATTATCCCGTATTTGATAATTTAATCTAAATGAATTTCTTGGTGATTACAAATTTTATTTTTCTTCAGGTTCGTTTGCCTTGTCTCTAACCTTTTTGAGAATACAAAATTTGCTTAGACACTTGAGAAATCCCATAACCTATCTTAATTATTCTATTATTTTAGGGATTCAGACAAATTTGGTACGCTTGATAAATACTTGTAAAACGCATTTCATTCATAACAAAAAGTATTAGCTGCTCAGATGGAAGATGTGATTGTGGATGGTCTGCAACTGCAGAAACAGAAGAAGAATTGATGAATAAAGTGGCAGAACACGCCAAAACAGACCACAAAGACATGGAGATAACTCCTGAACTTGTGGCAAAAATAAAATCACTCATCAAAGATATCTAATGTATAATGACTGAGGGTCAAATCATTGTTCCAATAATCATAGTTCTTGCAGTAGGGATTTTGATAGGAACCAGAATCTGGTTGATGTTTAGAAAATAAAGAGTTTGGAATTTAGCATTCATGGTTTTGAATCAGATAAGTATATCATTTCCAGAGTATTGTAGAGTCTTTTTTGGTATATCCAATATCTTCAAAGATTCCAAATATGAAAGATGTTTTAAGACGAATTTAGTATCGCCAAAGGATACTAGTATTCGATCATTATGCTCAAGTACATACTGGGAAATATCTGAGTAGTATTCATCTCCATTAACATAAAACACCAGGGATTGGTTTTGTCCATTACAGAACCTGCCAGTTTTGATGTCAACAGATTCATCATAATTTAACATAATGCAGTCGGGTGTAATCTTAACTCCAAACGATGCAAACAATATTTCTAATGGAACACCAGTTGCATGCATATGAATGAGATACGGATTATTGTTTTCAAAGTGGATGTATCTACTTGAAATTTGAAACTGTGGCAAACCAAAGTTTAGTTGTTCACCATCTACAAAAACTGTAATTGCAGCATGTGCATGATCACTTCCATATTCACCTACACCATATTGGTTCAGCAATTTTTTTTCAGGATCGAAATTAATGGTATTTTGAATTATCTTTGAATCAATCTCGTTTTGGTTCATAAAATAGTATGCGAAGAATACAGATGAAAAAATCACAAAAGATATTGTAATTACCAAAATTGCCCTGTTTTTTGGTTTAAATTTGACAGATTCCACATCAAAATATTCTGAATTACTTTCCCCAAAGCGACCAGGTAGACTATAATCTGAATCAAAGTCTTTCGGAAGAATTTTGTCGTTGTCTTCAGACAATGATTAATTCAAAGAATTTGATTCTATAAATTTCCTAGTACGACTATACATTTCAATCATGAAATTTTCATTGTAATGAATAATGAACGTCACAAAATAGCACTATTCCATGAGGTAAGGTCTTGGCAGTGATAGTATGACCATCATCTATTCCCTTGCCACAAACATAGCATTCTACTTTAGAAACTGAAGATAGGACATTGTGTGCTCTTAGAATCTGCATATCCTGCATGATTGTTTGATTTACCCCCTGCATGGTAATTCTATTACGACTAAATATGATATAAAGGTACCGTACAATACCGTAATCATCCCGTGCCTGCAAACCCAATTATTTTAGACAAAAATTGAACAATCAGAACCTACTGTTCAATTTAAATAATAAACCTCTAGGATTTGGTCTATGGGTGAACACATTTGGAAATTCTGCAAAAGTAATACCCCTAGATTTATCTGAAAACCAATTTCAAATTTATAATAAAATTTCAAGAAATTATTCGCATTCATTTCTCTTTGAATCACTAACAGGTCCTGAAGTACTAGCTGAGACATCAGTAATGGGATTTGATCCAAAGATAATTCTCAAAGGATACTCAGATAAAGTAGAAATTCTTCGAGGTGGCGATACTGAAACCGTACAAACCACAGACCCGTTTGGAGAACTTAAGAAACTCTTAGGAAGATCAGATGATCAAAGTTATCGATATCTAGGTGGAGCAGTTGGAGTTGTTAACTATGATGCAATTAGACTAGTAGAAAATATTCCAGACACTCATAACTCACCGCAACCACTAATGGAATTTGGAATTTATGATGATGGTATTATGTATGATAATTTACACAAGAAACTATTCTACTTTTACCATGATGAAAATAGATTTGATAAATTAAAGATGAATGGTGATACATTTGGTGATTTCCACTCTTCTGAAGTAACACCAAACATGGATAAAGAAAAATTCTCAGATATTGTTAACAAGGCAAAAAAATTAATCCATGCTGGAGATATATTCCAAGTTGTTCTGTCTAGAAAGTTTGCATTTGTGAATAACGGAGACAATTTAACTTTATACAAAACGTTACGAAAATTAAATCCATCACCATACATGTATCATCTAAAACAAGGTTCCAAAATAATCATTGGGGCATCTCCTGAAATGTTAGTTCGAATAACTGATGATAAAGTAGAAACTTTTCCAATTGCTGGAACCAGAAAGATTACTGATGATGAAGAAAAGAACAAACAACTAGCTGATGAACTACTCCATGACGAAAAGGAGTTAGCAGAACATACAATGCTAGTGGATTTGGGACGAAATGATATTGGCAGAGTATGCAAGTATGGAACAGTTCATCCAGAATCCCTTATGCAGATAAAGCGATTTAGTCATGTTCAACACATAGTTACGCACGTAGTAGGCAAATTAGCGCCTAATAACGACATGTTTGATGCGTTCAAGGCAGTATTTCCAGCTGGAACAGTCTCAGGGGCTCCCAAAGTTAGGGCTATGATGATCATTGATGAATTAGAGACTGAATCTAGAGGACCATACGCAGGAGCAGTTGGATATTTCTCATTTAATGGATGCTGTGATTTTGCCATAGCAATTAGAAGTATATTCATTGATGGAAAAAGAGGATTTGTACAATCAGGAGCTGGAATAGTTGCGGATTCCATTCCAGAACATGAATTCAAGGAGATAGAATTCAAGGCAGGTGCAATGCTTCAAGCATTAAAGGAGGCAACAAAATGAAATTTCTAATCATCGACAACTATGATTCATTTGTGTATAACATTGCACAATATCTAGGGGAATTAGGAGTAGAGTCAGATGTTATTAGAAATGACAAAATAACATTAGATGAAATTAAACAGAAAAACTATGATGCGATAGTAATTTCACCAGGTCCAGGAACTCCAGAAGATAAGAAATACTTTGGAGTATGTTTAGATGTCATAACTAACATGGGGCCAACTACACCAATTCTTGGAGTATGTCTTGGACATCAAGGAATTATTCATGCATTTGGTGGTAAAGTAACAAACGCAGGATGTGTAAGACATGGAAAGACTAGTCCAGTAAATCATAACAATTCAGAACTGTTCAAGGGAGTAAGTAATCCATTTAGAGCAACAAGATATCATAGTTTGGTAGGTGACAAAACAATAATTCCAGATATACTGGAAGTAACAGCTACAGCTGCAGACGATGGAGAGATAATGGCAATAAGACACAAAAAATATCTAATTGAGGGAGTACAATTTCATCCAGAATCAATAATGACTGAAGAGGGGAAAAAAATTCTAGCAAATTTCATAAAACAGGTGAAAGAAAAATGATTTCAAATTTAATTCAAAAATTACAAGAGAAGACAGACCTTACCTATGATGAGATGAATAATATCATGACAGACATTCTTTCAGGAAATACAAACATCCAAGAGAATGCAGATTTTCTATCCAATCTAGAAGAGAAAGGAGAAACAGATGATGAACTACTTGGGATGCTGGATAAGATGCAGGAATTATCTCTAAAAATTGAGCCTAAAAACACTGGAACCATTATCGATATGTGTGGTACTGGAGGAGACAAGCTTCAGACATTCAACATATCCACTACGGCTTCATTTGTTGTAGCTGCTGCTGGAGGAGTAGTTGCAAAGCATGGGAATCGTTCCACTTCAGGAGTTTCTGGTAGTGCAGATATTTTTGAGTATTTTGGATATGATCTAAGTCAAGAACCATCAAAGATTGTACAAATTCTAGAAAAACATAAAATTTGTTTTATGTTTGCACAAAAGTTTCATCCCGCAATGAAATATGTTGGCCCAGCAAGAAAACAATTAGGTAAAAGAACAGCTTTCAATCTCCTAGGACCATTATCAAATCCTGCTGGAGTAAAAAATCAACTAGTTGGGGTATTTTCTAATGAATATCTTGATAGATTACCAGCAATTCTAAAAAGAAGAGGTGCAGAAAATATCATGACAGTACGTTCTGATGATGGAATGGATGAATTCTCTACTAGTGCAACTAACAGAGTATGTATTTTGAGAGATGATAAAGTATTGATGAATGTAATTGATCCTGAAGTGGTAGGATTACACAAATCATCACTCAAAGACATTCAAATTGAAACAAGAGAAGATGCGATAAAGTCATTTGTTGGCGTTCTAAACAACACTGCAAATCAAGCAATGATTGAAACCACAGCACTGAATGCAGCAGGGGGATTAATTGTTGCAAACATTGCAAATAATTTTGAAGAAGGTGTAGAATTAGCTATGAATACAATTAGTAATGGAAAAGCATTCAAGACTTTGGAAAACTTTGTGGTAGATACGGGTGACATTTCAAAATTAAAGGAGATAATATAATGGCTGAAAATATTTTAAAAAGATTGGTAATTAATTCTCAAACAGCAATTGATGATGGAACATATGAGATAGATGTAAATCTACAAAAATCTAGTAAGGACTTTATTCAAATTATCAAGAATAATTCTCATCCAACACTACTTACTGAGATAAAATTTGCATCCCCGTCCCTGGGAAAGATTAGAACCCTCACAGATCCGGCAAGCATAGCAAGGCAGATGATTGCTGGAGGCTCAAAAGCACTGTCAATCCTTACTCAGCCCAACCTATTTCACGGCTCACCAGAATATTTCATGAAGGTCAGAGAGTCAGTAGATATTCCATTATTGATGAAAGATATTATGATAGAGAATATTCAGATAGATGCTGCAGAAAAAATGGGTGCAGATTACATTTTATTGATTCAGTCATTGTTTGATCAAGGATTTCTCAAGGAGATTGATGAGTTTATTGAGTATGCTCACAAAAAAGAACTGAAAATTCTCCTTGAAGTTCATACAAAACAAGAATTTGAAAATGCGTTAAAGACTGATGCTGATCTTATTGGAGTTAACAACAGAAATTTGGATACATTAGAAATTGATCTAAAAACTACTAAGACAGTTCTAGAAGGATATGAGAAATCAAGACCAATCTTATCAGAGAGTGGTATTGAAACTACTGAAGATATCCAATATCTAAAAAAGTCCGGAGCAGATGCTTTCTTGGTAGGTTCAAGCATTATGAAAAGCGATAATATTGAAGAACAGGTAAGGAAACTGGTGAAAGCATATTGAAATATCCTAAGAACGGCAGATTTGGAGAATTTGGTGGAAAGTATATTCCAGAAACTCTAGTTCCAGCTATAGAAGAGTTAGAAGAGAATTATCTTAAATTCAAGGACGATAAAACTTTCAAAAAAGAACTAGACTACTATCTTAAAGTATATGCAGGACGACCAACTCCATTATACTATGCAAAGAATTTATCAGAAAAACTTGGAGGTGCTAAAATCTATCTCAAGCGAGAAGATTTGCTACATGGAGGAGCACACAAAATCAACAACACACTAGGTCAAGCACTTCTTGCAAAGAAGATGAAAAAGAAAAGAATCATTGCAGAAACAGGTGCAGGACAACACGGTGTTGCCACTGCAATGGCATGCGCTGCTTTAGGTATGAAAGCCGAAGTATACATGGGATATAAGGATACAATTCGTCAAAAGCTTAACGTATTTCGAATGGATATGCTAGGTTGCAAAGTTTATCCAGTATATTCAGGTTCAAAGACACTGAAAGATGCAATCAATGAGGCAATTCGTGATTGGATAACTAATGTAGAAACAACATATTATCTACTGGGTTCTGCTGTAGGTCCACATCCCTATCCAGTGATGGTTAGAGATTTTCAAAGTGTAATTGGAAATGAGATCAAATCGCAGATGAAAAAAATTAACAGAACGCCAGATAGTCTAATAGCATGTGTTGGGGGAGGGTCAAATGCAATTGGGACATTCTATCCATTAATTGATTCTAATGCAGAGATGATTGGGGTGGAGGCAGCAGGTCAAGGATTAAAATCAAAATTACATTCAGCAACATTATCAGCTGGAACTAAAGGAGTCTTACATGGCATGATGACATATCTACTTCAAGACAAAGAGGGACAAATTACAGAAACGCATAGCATTTCAGCTGGACTAGACTATCCAGGTGTTGGCCCAGAACACTCTTACTATAAAGATACAAAACGAATAAAATATCATTCAGCTACGGATGCAGAAGTAGTTGATGCATTCTTGATGCTTACTAGAACAGAAGGAATCATTCCAGCACTTGAATCAGCTCATGCAATAGCAGAAGCAATCAAAGTAGCCCGAAAAGGAAAGAAATCAGAATCAATAGTTGTAACGCTTTCTGGAAGAGGAGACAAAGACGTTGAAGAAGTACAAAATTATTTGAAGAGAAATGTCAAAGATTAAAGAAAAGTTTGCAGAACTAGAGGCAAAAAATCAAAAGGCTCTGATATCATACATCATGGTAGGATTTCCAAATGAAAAAGCCACAATTACGGCTGTAAGAGGTCTAGTAAAGGGAGGAGCAGACATTATAGAATTAGGTTTTCCATTTTCAGATCCTATAGCAGATGGTCATGTAATTCAAAATGCAAGTACAGTTTCACTCAAAAAAGGTACCAAGATTTCCAAGTTTTTTAGCATTGTAAAAAAAATCAGAAAAGAAACAGACATTCCATTAGTGCTAATGACATACACTAACATCTTGTATCACAAAGGATATTCAAAATTTATCTCAGAAGCAAAAAAAGCAGGGATAGATGGATTCATTCTTCCCGATATGTCAATTGAGGAATCAAAAGAATATCTAAAAGCAGCGAAAGGCAATGCAGATACAGTATTTCTGATATCCCCAAACACATCTAATACAAGAATACAAAAGATTGCCAAAGTATCAACAGGATTCTTGTATCTTGTTGCGGTTTATGGAACAACAGGTATCAAAACAGAAATTAAAAATTATACATTAAAAGCAATCAAAAATGTTAAAAAACTAACCAAAGGAAAAACTCCTGTTGGTGTAGGATTTGGAATCTCAACTCCTAATGATGTAAAAAAATACATCAAAGCAGGAGCTGATGCAGTAATTGTTGGAAGTGCATATTTGAAATTAATTGAAAAAACTCCGCAAAACAAACTAGAATCAAAGATTATATCTTTTACAAAAAGTCTTAAAAAACAAACTTTACTTTAGCAGACTAAATACGTTAAAGAGGGGGCCAAGCACTCAAATGTTGGTGGTGGGAGTAATTTCAGTTATGGCCGCCATCTAGAAGTTCTCATATTATTATTTACAAACAAAAATAAAAAAATAACCCTAAAAATATCTAAAACTCGTTAAAAAAACAAGAAATTTTTTTACAATTGTAAAGATCGACAATTGTCTAAACTATTAAAAATTTTGAATAAACTAAATCTGGCCTCCAATAGTTATTCCAACGCATCATATTATTCAAAACATACAAAAGACAGATACTTGTTTCATTAATGTGCAGACGAAGTATGTTTTTGTCACAGGTGGTGTGATGTCTGGCCTTGGAAAAGGCGTAATAACTTCCTCGATTGCAAAATTATTACAATTAGCAGATCAAAAAGTCTCTTGTGTAAAAATAGATCCTTATCTAAATTATGATGCAGGAACGATGAATCCAATTGCACATGGCGAAGTCTTTGTAACAGAAGATGGAGGCGAATGCGACATGGATATTGGAAACTATGAAAGATTCCTAAACCAAGATATTCTAAAAAGTCATAACATTACAACTGCACAGGTATATTCTTCAGTAATTGAAGCAGAGAGAAAGGGAGAGTATTTGGGAGTATGTGTTCAGATAATTCCACACATAACTGATGAGATCAAAAAAAGAATTAGAGCGATTTCCGAGGATGAAAAACTGGACTTTTTGATAGTAGAATGTGGAGGAACAGTTGGGGATATTGAATCATTGCCATTTTTAGAGGCGCTAAGACAGATGAAAGTTGAAGAGGGGTCACAAGGAGTAATCTTTGTTCATGTAACACTAGCTCCATCACTTGATGTAGTTGGAGAACAAAAAACTAAACCAACACAACACAGTGTCCAGGAATTAAGAAGGATAGGAATTCAACCAGACTTTTTGGCAGTTAGATGTACATTACCACTAGAAGAAAAAACAAAGAAAAAGATTGCGATGTTTACAAATGTAGCAATAAAAGATGTTTTGTCATCTCACGATGCAAAATCAATCTTTGAAGTTCCACAGATGCTTTATGATCAAGGAATTATGGATTCAATGTTTACAAAGTTTGGAAAAGTTGGAATGGTAAATGCTTCAGCTAATTGGGATAAATGGAATGAGATTGCAAATAACATGGTTAATCACGAAGACCAGAAAATAAAGATTGCAATGGTTGGAAAATATGTTACACTTGTAGATAGCTATGTGAGTGTAAATCATGCATTAAAGCATGCAGGGGCACAAATAGGAAAATCAATAGATATTGACTGGATAGATTCTGAATCAATAACAGATTATAATACACTATCAAACTATGATGGGATTTTAGTCCCAGGTGGATTTGGTACAAGGGGTTCTGAAGGAATTATCCAAACTGCAAATTATGCACGTGAGAAAAACATACCATATTTTGGAATATGTTTTGGGTTCCAGTTAGCTGCAATTGCATTTGGAAGAAATGTTTTGAATTTAGAAGACGCAAATTCAGCTGAGATTAAAGCTGATGCAAAAAATCCAATAGTAGATTTACTTCCAGAACAAAAGGATGTTTTAGATATGGGTGGTTCTCTTAGATTAGGTGCAAATGAAATAACAATCAAAAATAACACAAATGCACAAAAAATCTATAATTCATTAACCATTAGTAAACGCCATAGACACAGATATGAAATCAATAAGGAGTATATTCCTGAATTTGAAAAAAATGGACTGATATTTTCAGCTGAAAGCGATGGAGGTAAAAGAATGGAAATGCTTGAAATTCCATCACATAAATTCTATCTCGGAGTTCAATTTCACCCAGAATTCAATAGTAGGCCCGGATTTCCTGAAGAATCCTTTTCAGCATTTATCAAAGCAGCATCTAAAAAATAATTATTTTATCTTTGATATTTCATAGATTTTCTGCCTAGCATCTCTGATTGAAACTTTCTTTTTGACATATCCCTTTTTCAAAAGATGACTTAGTGCCATTCTAACAGTCCTAGCAGGAAGTAAGGTTTTGTTTACTAGATCTTTTTGTGTTAATGCTCCTTCATACTCTAATGTTTTTAGAAGTAATTTAGAGCTTGGAGGCATACTAAGTAACTCTTCAGCAAGATGTACTTTTTTTGCAAGAGCAGAAATTGCAGTAGAGTCTTTTTTGAGTCGAATGATTTTTGCATGAGGAAAGAATTGAGTGCACTCAACAGTTTTGTTTACCTTATATCTATCAGAACCATCAAGGACAGCTTCACAATGTAGTCTTGCATAGATATCACTAATCTCAATAGAACTATCATTAGATACAATGATTGGTCTTCTAGTTACATCAAGAGAATTTACAGAAATTATCTCAAACACAGCCGAATCTTGAAATAAGACAGGGCCACCAGCAGACATAGAATATGCAGAGGAACCAATTGGAGTAGATACAATTATCCCATCACTATTATCGTGCCATACTTCTTCTCCATTTACACTCAGTGTATGCTCCATCAACATAGCACTCTTTGAAGGAAACACTGCAACATCATTAAGTACTGGATAGACATTTTTGCCATCAATTTTTACACCAAGTCGTGGAACCTCTTCAATAGTGTATTTTTGTTTTTTCAAGACGTTAACGTAAGAAGAAAATTCTCGAAGATCTATTTGAGCTAGAAATCCACTTGCCTCACCTTCACTAATTCCCAATACAGGAGTAACAGTATCAAAAGTGCTATGAAAATAATTTCTAACTCCTTTATCACCACCCAGCACAATAATGCAATCAGCTTGTTTATTCTTAGATTTTGATATCTTGAATGATTTGATTTCAGATTCATCTAGAATTTTTTTAATCGTCTTTGCTGCAGCGTCTGTATTTCCAGAACCATAAATGCCTATTTGCACAGAAGAAAGAAACTATCCAGTGCAATAAAACGATATTGTCTTTGAAAAGACTAATTACAATTACATGCCTAGAATTATGTCTCCATGGAATAATTGAATGATAAATCCGCCTGTAATTAATAACAAATATGGAATTCCGGGAGTAATACAGGTGTTTGGTTGGGCACAGAACTCTTGATTTTCTGCATGATGCATAGCTAAATCAAATTTTTTCTTACCATTTTCTGTTTTTTCTATAGCAAACCCAAATCTTGGATTTTTAGATCTGTATCCAATTAATATTGCAGCAGATTTCTTTGCAGTACTTGCGTCAAATTCTTCAAAAATATTTTCTCCTTTAATCTGAGCTATGACATTTCTCATTACATTAATCAATAATGGGATCACAAACAGTATTGCTGCATTTGAAAGTGTGGTAAACGGTGTTACAGCATTCTCACTAAATGTAGCCATTGGCGCAATAACTGCTAATGCTATTAGTGCAAATGCATCTGCCCCTCCAAAAAGTCCTATCCTCCACAATAAAATCACAAATGGTGCTATGATTAATGCAAATCCTATTGTCAGTAAATTGGGAACAATATCAGGATCGATAAACAAAAGTAGAAATCCTACACTTCCAAATCCTATCCAATAATAATCATGAATTTCTCTTTTCCGAACATCAATAATTGAACTGACAATTAACATTGTTAGTGCTAATGCTATTCCAATCATATTGTAATTTGTTGAAGCCAGAATAGATGTTAAAGGAATTTGTGTTCAAAATGCACTACAAGTCTCGGAATTTTACCAAATTGTAAAAATAACAAGCATTTGTCTGAATAGTTCCTTTTCTTGGAATTTTTTGCAAACCAACATTCCTCGACTCAAGGGCTGCTTGAGCAGCACCGCCAGCAAAGCAGAGTGCCCATAAAAAGTCTTTTTCTTTAAGCAGGGTACAGCAAAATGCTGAACAAAAAATATCGCCAACTCCAGTTGTATCATGAATTTGCTTATTTGGCAAGGTAATAGAATAGACTTTATTTTTAACTAAAAGAGATACATCCGCTTTATCTGTCAGTAATACATATTCCACTCCTTTTTTCTGTAATGCCAACATCATTTCATCATTAGAACCAGTAACAATTTGTTGGGCTTCATCAGGATTAACCTTTATTGCATTAACATTTGATAAATCAAGATTAGTTTTTTTCAAGGCAATATTATTTTGAGAATCCTTTTGCCTCAAAAAACCCTGAGGATCAACAAAAAGAAAATTCGAATCACTCTTAATTTTTCTAAAAACATCATCAGAAATTTCGTGATATATTGGACTTACAAGATGTCCATCAGCATCAACACTAGAGTAATCTAGTAAATCACACTCATTTTCAAGTTTGAGAGTTCTATCTGAGCCGTTAATGGAAATAGCAAATTTAGTGGTATTTTTTTTTGATTCAGAATTTTCAAAATTTATTTTATATTCGGTAAGATATTGTTTTGGGAAATCAGAACCAAATTTTGTAAACAAGTCTACATCAAATTTGAACTGTCTTGCTGTAATTCCACAATAACAAGCAGGACCACCAATTTGTTCATAATTATAATTATCAATTGTAATTGTATCAATTGCACAATGAGAAAAAACAGCTAATTTCATTTCTATTCATTCCTATAACAACAGATTTAGTTTTTTGCATTGATTTTATCAAGGCAATTCTGACAGAGAATCTTACCTTTTGATATTACTATTTCAACACCTGAATTAAAGCAACTATGACAAAGACCACGCATTATTATCAATTGAAATTATCCGATCTAGAATTAAAATGTAAAGTAGTTTTTATCCATGTTTTAGGCGTGATTTAACTAGTTCTGTTGAATTATCCTCAAGAATATAAGTAGGTAAATTAGTTTTATGTTTATGCCATTAAAGCGTGCAAGTAGAGGACGAACAAAAGGAGGAAAAGGCTCATCTGGAACAGTACAATGTACCAACTGCGGACAAACTGTACCAAAAGACAAGGCAAAAAAAGTCACGGGTAAAATAAATTTAGTGGAACATACATTGGCAAAAGAGCTACGTGCACAAGGAGCATACATTGCGCAATCTACAGTGTTGAAAACTTATTGTATTTCATGTGCAATTCACTTCAAGATTCTCAAAATCAGATCTGCAGACAGTAGACGAAAACGTGGAAAACTTCGATAGTATTATTCTTTAATGTTTTTTGCAGTTACAACCATTCTTTGAATTAAAGTAATTCCAGCAATTACTACCACAATTATTATTGCATATTCCATAAAACCAATTATTCCAATTATTGCAATTACCAAAAGCCTTTCTGCTCTTTCACCAATACCTACTCCTTGAAGTTTTATGTTGAGAGCATCAGACTTTGCTCTTGCATAACTGACTAGTAATGACAAAGTTATTGCAAGTAATACTATGTAAGGTTCAGCATATCCACCAATTAGTATTCCTAAAAATATTGCAACTTCAGCAATTTTATCAAACATTGAGTCAAAATAAGATCCTTTTTTAGAGGTCTTGCCAGTAGCCTTTGCTACTTGTCCATCTACCATATCAAAGAATCCTGAAACAAGTAACAAAATTCCTCCAATTACTAATGCAAACTCAATTCCTAGACCATACACTACTGCAGATATTAAAGCAAACACAAGACCCACACAAGTCCAAAAATTAGGAGATAGTCCTGTGGATGCAAATCCTTTACCAATCTTTTCAAGTGCAGGGTTGAGGGTGTCTCGTAAATTATTTAGCATGAGATAACCCCATGGCAATCATAGTAGACATTATTTTTGCTGCAAGTGATGCAGTAGAACCATCATCATGGTATGGATTGAGTTCCATAATATCTATGCCAGTAACCTTAGTTTCTTCGAAAGAGTGAATCAAGTCAAATAATTCTCTAGATGTAATTCCGACAGCCTCAGGGTTACCCACACCGGGGGCAAATGCGGGATCCAGTACATCAAGATCAAAGCTTGAATAGATTGAATCAAAAGAAGATAGATAATCTTTTAGGAGTTGAGGTCCCTTGCCTTCTCGAACTTCCTTATCAGAAATTGTCTTGATATTATTTTCTTTTAAGAATTCTAATTCTTCTTTTACAAATGCTCTAGCTCCTATATGTAAAATATTTTCAGAACCTCTTTCTTCAACAATTCTTCTGAGATACGAAGCATGACTTAGTTTAATGTCTGCATATTCATCTCGTAAATCATAGTGAGCATCAAATACAACATAACCAGTTTCTTTTGGAAAACTTGTATAGGTGCCAAAAGTGATAGAGTGTTCACCACCTAAAATGAAAAGTTGTCTTTGTTTTGCAACAAGTTCAGTAGTAATTTTTTTCACCATATCAATCATTTCAGATGCAACTACAGTGTGTCTAGTATTTCCCAAATCTTCAATGTTTACAGTCTCTAAATCTACTTGTAGTTCAGGATGAAAAATCTCAATATTATTAAACGAATCACGAATTGCATCAGGTCCAAACCTGCAACCAGGTTTGTAAGAATGAGTTGCGTCAAAGGGGATGCCAATTATAGTTGCTATAGGTTCAGAGTCATCATCAGATGAAGTAATCAATGGAGTATTGTTTAGGTACAAATCAAGATAGCTCATTTTTTACACCATTAATGGAGGTCTCTTTGAGAGATGTTTTGATAAATTTAAACCAGTAAAAGGTTTTCCTTTAGTTTGCTCATTTATTTCCTTTAAGAAATCATCAAAGGGTAATTCCTTAACATCACCTGTTTGTCTATCGCGAATGCTAAGATTTTCAGAATTTACTTCTTTTTCGCCAATAACCAAAATGTATCTAATCCATTCCTTTTCTGCTTCACGAATCCTTTTTCCAATGCTTTCATTTCTATCATCAATATCCACACGAATATTATTACTAGAAATTTTATCAGTCAAAGTTTCACAAAAGTCGTTAAATTCCTCTTTTAGTGGAATTACTCTAACTTGTGTTGGTGCTAGCCATAGTGGATATTGTGGTTTTCTTCCTTCCTTGATATCTTTTGCAGCCTTTTCCAATAATACATAGATAATTCTCTCAATCGCACCACTAGGAGAGTTGTGTAAAATTATAGGATGTTGTTTATTATTATTCTCATCAACAAATTCAATTCCATATCTATCAGCATTTTCTACATCAATCTGATCTGTAGAGAGAGCAGATGCCTTTCCCAGATTATCAATAAAGTTAAACTCCCATTTTAGAACAAAGTAAAAGAATTTGTCTTTCCACATTTCAACTAATACAGGTTTACCATGTTTCTTGACAAGTTCCTCAATTGCGGATTTATTTTCATTGTAAAAATCTTCAGTGAATCTAATAGCCATTTCATAATCAGATTCGTCAATTCCTAATTCATGAAGAACACTTTGAGATAGATCAAATCGTATCTTAATCTCATCAATTGCCTGATCCATATCTTTACAGAATGCGTGACAGTCAGGCATTGTAAATGCTCTAAGTCGTCTTAAACCAACGAGTTCACCTGATTGTTCTCTTCTAAAGCTATATCTTGTTAACTCGTAGAGCTTGAATGGCAGGTTCTTGTAAGATAGTTGATATTGATTTGCCATTAAAAATTGCCCAAAACAAGCAGCAAATCTCAAAAAGAGTTTTTTCCCATCTGAATCAATATTATATTGTCTTGCTGGAAATCGGTTAAAGTAGCTAATCATACTTGGGTGTTCTGAATCATACATAATTGGAGTTTCAACTTCATAGCCACCATATTCCTTTACTTTATCAGTGACATAACTTTCAATCAAAGATTTTATCAGACGACCATTAGGATAAAATCTCAAGTTACCAGAATCTGAAGCTGGTTCATAATCTGCAATGGTCATTTTCTTCATTAATGCAACATGTGGAGAAGGTTCATCTACACGACGTTGTTTAATGGATTCATATTTTGCCAAAATTTCTAATTTTTTGTGATTTGAAAAATCAAAATCACCTATGTTGATCATTGTTCCATCAGGAGACATTATCTTCCAATAAGAAAGGATTTTGGACTCGCCTTCTAGGGCCTCAGATGTAATTTCTTCATTATCTATTGAATCTGTTGAATTTTTTGTAATTACTTTAAAGCTTTCAGCTAGTGGATGTCCTTTTACTTTTACATTATAAGATTTTGTCCAGCCAAATGGAGAATGAGATACTTCAAGATCAGATGCGTTTTCTTCCATCTCCTTAAGTAAGGTTATCGCAATGGATGGTTTTGCAAGATTAGAGCTGAGATGAGCATATGGATATAGTAATAATTTTTTGCAGCCAATTTGTTCCATAGAATTTTTTATCTGAGATATTGCATTTTGTGCTACTGAAGAATCATCACCATCTTCTATTGCAACAAATGCAACTACAATTTCCTCAAATCTTTTGGTTTCAGGATTTTCAATATCTTCAGCTGATTGGATCTCCTTTTTTGTTGGAGTATACTCGATGTGATCACAGTGCAATTGTAATATACGCATAATTTCAAACAGAAATCACAATTGAATTAAGTGTTTGGTGAAAATGGTAAACACTGAACTTTCTAGGTGTGATTTTTTAGGCATGAGTCGATCAACAATTATTGTATAATATCACATACGATTTGCCAAATGGCAAATATCTCTAGAAGAATTGATTATTGTGATTAACTAAGAAGGATTTGATTCCCTGCAAGAAAAGGTTGAGGATTTTGTGATTGCCTCAACTTTAAATTAATTCGTGTCCTTTAAAGATAAAATTCTAGAGGGGGCAAAGGAATACAAGGAAAAAAACTACGACAAAATTAGAAAGCACAGAAAAGAGTACTATGCCAAAAATAGGAGAAAGTAGCAAACAAAAACGTGAATTTCGTGTGGTGTTTTAACATATAATTCTGAGAGTAGCACGGGCCAGACTCGAACTGGCGTCACGGGCTTCAAAGGCCCATATGCTTGATCGCCACACTACCTGGCTACTGAAAACTTGTGGCAATTACAACACTAAATCTCTAGACCTGTTTTATTTTAAAAACCAAAATGCAAGACAAATTGTCTCATCTAGACACGCATATCAAAAAGAAATGTTCTTTATTATCTTGATGGGAACAGCAAATGGAAACTTTCAAAACCTGAACTTCTTTTTGAATAATTTTTCAGGGTTTATTCGGTATGATGATCAAACCACATATCCCTGGTTTGCTCTGGTGTAGATTTTTCTTTTGTAGTGTAAATTGAATCAATCATTTCAAATTCCAATGCAGGATTTGGAGAATTACCTGGATCTTCTTTAAGAGGATCTAATTTTAAAAAATCATCAAAACAACCTTGATACCAATCTGTTTCACTATCATTTAGAAAATATGGATCATTCTTTTATCTTACAAATGTGTAATGATATCAGGAAGCCAACACAATTACCCTATTGTTATTGGATTTCCATCGTGTTACGAGTGTGTGTATACATGCGACACTGTAAATGATGAGCATAGTTGGCTTCTTAATTTTTCTTTAACTATTAGATGTTATATAATCAAAATCTATTCGTTAAAATTTTCAATTATTTTAGATCATTTTTGTAATTTTTTATAAAAAAAATAAATACTGGAATTTCCCATATTATGTGATGTTGTTAGTTCTCAAATCTAACACATAAACTGCGCTTCCCCGTAGAACCAAAAAGGCAATCAGACGATTTAACGTACTGACAACGAGAGGTAATCTCTCAGAGTTCTGCAGTTAGGGGGTTGCGCCTTTAATATTTTCTTTTTTTGTCCTCACGTATTTTTTCAGATTATTTAGAAAACAGTCTTGCAAGAAATGAACTCTTTTTTCTTACAGGCGTATACATCTCTGTACTTTTTGCATTTTTTCCATCAATGATTTCATCTAATTCCTTGTTTGAAATTAGCGTCCTTGAATCATTTTCTTTTTGTTTTGCATCTGTGTTCCCTTGAAGTCTTTGTATTCTCTGTTCAAGTTGGTCAGTCATTGACTCTAAAAATCTTATGTCCGTCTTGTAAAGTGGTTTGTTCTTCTCTATACAACTAAGAATGAATTTTAGTCTGCCTTCATCCCCCATTCCTGTATTCAAAAGGTCAGTTGCCATTATTTTGTGGTTCAATTTTTTATCTTATCTACTCTGAATTAATATTCTTTCTTTTTTTACTATTTTATACGAACTGTTAACAGCTTATGCAAGCTGGGGTTGGATTTTAGTAAAGGATCAACTTTTCTTCTCTAGCCTTCTTTTCTCATCACATCAAGAAAATACAAAGATAAATTTGATAAACAATGTCCACAGACGAGTTGTTGAGTATCAAATCAAGCAACTAAAGAACGAACTCGCAAAATTTGAGGAATAATTCTTCCTCTTTTTTATTCCAACTAACAAACTCATGTTATAGTTCTAGTCAGTCATAATTACTGTTTATTGTTAAACAAAATTTACAGTGTCTTTCTAAATAGGATCAAGTTTATGATTAGTTGTTATGACAATAGGATACTGTGTAAAATGCAGAACTAAAAGAGAAATAAAGAATCCAAAATCTGTCACCATGAAAAATGGTAGGCCTGCAATAAAAGGCACCTGTCCTATCTGTAAGATAAAAATATACAGAATAGGAAAAGGCTAATCCATCAAAGGAATTTACAGAATTAGTTTAACATGCAAAGGCCCCAAAGGGTCTTTGTGTTTTAGTTCAAGACAACGAATTAGTTCTATTTGTAAAAACTAATCTGTCAATTTGGTATGATTAGTTTTTAGAGTTAGGCACAAAAAGTGTTTAGAATCTCTTTCTAATTCCAACTATCACAACAGCTGGAATTCCTACATACATTCCAACATTAAGTAGAATCAATGATACTCCATACCCTAACACTTCAGCTTCAATTTCATATTTGTCGGATTGATGAAACTCTAATCCAAATTTCTTTGCAAAAGCCTCCGGGGTATATATTTCATCTTTCGCAGTCGTTTCATCAAAAGACTTCAGATTCCCGTCGTCGTTAATCGACCAAGTTTTAATTCCAATTCCTCCATATTTTTCTGTGTACCGATCCAGGACATATTTTGCAGAGTCTCCAATCACTTTATAGTTATCCATAAACATCATGTCAGTTTGGAGCCATTCCATAACTCCCTTTTCTTCAAACCAGATTTCGTGAGGTGTATCTGGCGACCCTATCCACGGTTGGGGGAATTTCTTTATGGATTCATACCTTGTTTTTTCCCACCTAAATGGCTCGTGAAAGTTAACAGAGATTTTGACCTTACCATCTTCAAATGAAAGATCGAGCTCTTGAGCGATGAACTCGCTCATTCTCTGATCGACCTGGTCGAAAAGATTTATTTCCGCGGGATAAAGCGTGTTGTCGAGATCAAAAACCCACGTATCCACGTGGTCGAGATCGAACATGGATCGGTCCTGTGTGATCATGACGAGACATTGGGCCGACCGTTCCGTCCGCGCAAGGGGCTGAGTGTTATATATTTTTCTTAAGTCGGCGGATCGAAACAGATCAATCGAGCCAGATCGTCGCTCACTCATCACGGCGTCACCAACATCGGAGCGCTGGGACACGGAGTGATGCAGCACCGCACTGCCACCGCTACAGTGCCCGCTGGCGAACACGAACACGAACATGTTTATCGAACACGAGCACGGACATGCTTGTCGAACACGAGCACGAGCATGTCTGTCGAACACGAACATGTTTGAGACATATTTGAGTATGTTTTAGATACCATAAG
>ERZ813253.28-NODE-28-length-66749-cov-25.105671_pt1 | contig 66749 bp, 43 predicted proteins | sample MGYA00520893_ERZ813253 | MGnify/ENA primary metagenome ERZ813253 (study PRJEB31669, sample SAMD00080414) | marine metagenome | biome: oceanic hadal pelagic zone biome; feature: marine hadalpelagic zone; material: sea water | place: Pacific Ocean:Izu-Bonin Trench...
ATCATTTTAGATACAAAACTTTCTGTGAAACCATTTTATTATTTGGAGAAATCACATGGATAAAATACACACCAGAAGATATATTATTCATAATATTGGCTGGAATTTGTAATTGATAATTCATTTCATTTTTAATAAAGTTTGAATATCCCCAAATCAACTGACCCATAATATTATACAATCGAATTGAGTATTTTCCCTGTATTCCATTAATATTAATAATACCTTTGTTATTAAATGGGTTTGGATAAAATCTCACATTAAACTCATCAGGAACGATATCAATTTCATCATCAATCTCTACACTTATACCGGTGATGAAATGCGTAATACGAAAGAAATAATCTCTTCTTAAATCATCATTAAAAAGTTCTAATGGAATAGATGAAATTATAAAAGGTGTACTAGCAGAAGCGACTGCTAAAATATGACCGTCTTGATCCTGTATTATGGGGTATACATTTTCATTGTTCGGTGTCAATGCAAATATATTTAAACTGTCAAAAAGGGATTCATTTATAATTTCATTTACATTGAAATCAGCGAAAGGTTCTCCTACACCAAACAGTTGGTTTGGTAATTGAATATTCCCATCAAATGAAATGCCGAGAGAGTCTAAAAATTGAACGCCTATGCTCGTTGATTTAAAGGAAGAAATTGATTTTGAACCCAAAATACTAAACGCAGTATCTAAAAAATAATCAACTAATGAATTCGTCCAAACTAAATCTTCATTTCCTGAAAAGATATATGGAATTGTCCCATCGAGGATTTGCGAAACTGAATCTGTGAATATTGAATGATGAACAGTATTCATTCCAGTTTCAAGTTCGTCTGCTATTACGCCCGCATTACTGATGAATGTTTCGATGGATGGTGTGGAAATATTATATGCATCAATGAATAGAAGACCTTGATTATCCTGATTTTTACGAAAGACATAAATATCAGAAAAGTCACTTTCATTTGGAAATGGAGCATCGTCAACCGCTGTCATTTTGAAAAAACCCGTACTATTGGAAAATGAACCGGCTAAGTATTCCGTCATATCTGCAGTTAAAATTGATTCAGTATGATTATTATACCATTGATCCAAATCATAACTGAAATACAATCTGTAACCAGCTAAATCGTCTTCCGAGTTGGCCGCCCATTTTAGTAAGAAACCATTATCTTCGGCTTGGATAGATAGGAGTTGAGGAGGGGCAGGTGGAATAAAATCCGGTTCCACAACTTCAAAGTTTATATCAGTTGTATCTGCATTGAAATACTGATCATAAACCATAATCCTCGCAATATAAAATCCTGGATCCCAATTAGAAACATTTAGAAAATAATCTCCGTAAACATTATTCGTAATTATGTAAATATAGGTACCCGTATTTGAACCGTTAAAGTATACATTTTCAATATAGTTATTGGTAGATGGAATGAAGTCAAACTCAAAAGGAAAACGCGGACCGAAAACGCTTTCGCCTGACTGATTTAAAATTTCGTATCCAATTTTATAAATTCCATTATTATCACCAATGGGTCCATCATCAGTACGATCTGCTGCTTTACACACAATATCAATTTGACCAAATACACGATTATTTGAAAAGTACACATTAGAATTATTTTGATAGAAACGAACCCAATCTAGATGAGGATTGTCATCATCGATTAGAGGTGAAATCCCTCCTGTAGATCTTATGGCATTTCTTTCAGACCCAGGATACCCATCTTTAAAATGAATATGGTTCCAGGAATTTGTCCAACCCAATACTGTAACATACGCTTCTACAGAATCTCCTACACTTAATGAGTTATTTGGAATAACATGTACATACGCATATCTACCTGCTCTTACCCAAGAATTAATTCCGTATTGACTTGATGTTCCAATGCTTGTGATTACTTCATCAATAACAGAATACACTGGATTCCCTTCTGATAGATGAATATCAATTCCATCATGGAAGTGATCAATATCTCCCGATGACCCTGACCTACATTCGCAAAATGTTCCATTAATCCAGTGTTGCTGGTTAAAGGGTTCGCATGGCCAATTATATGTTTGTGATAAAATCAAACCAGATATACAAAAAATGAAAAAAACGACAGAACGGTAAATCATGGGTTATTTTGAAATTTCGTACTGAATGAAATGATTATCTAATTGTAAATAAAATGTATTACCCTGATTTGGGAAATATTTAACTCGGTTGAAAGACCCATGAAGTAGCGGATGGAATGCAATAGTATTAAAATCTGTATCATATTCCAGTAGGACCATTGATTGATAAAAATTCCCATTTTTTCCTACACCAATTTCAAGTGCAGAAATAACAAAAATGGATTCATTGTACGTAATGATATCTAATGGAAATATTTTTTGTTCAAATTTTATTTCGTATTTAGATGTTTGATTATCTGTGCTATAAATCATCAAATGGTCTTTATAAATCAAAATCAATTCATCTTTAAACCAAGAAATATTCTTGGGTAGTTTTTTCAGTTCAACAGGTTGATTTAAGAGTTTATAATTTTGATCAAGAAGAATAAGAACTGGTGTTTGCGTAATAGAGTTAGATTTACTATTTGTCCCAATGATAGCATAAATATTTTTGCTTGAAATAGAGAAAAAATAAGGCATCGAAAGGGGTAAATTGATTATCAATTCAGGATTTTCTATCAGTGAAAATAAAGACACATTATGGTTTTTAGTCAAATTAGCCGATTCCATTCCCAATAGAAATAAGTAATCATTTTTATCACTGGCTGTCAAAATTTTCTTTTCATGGCTCCAAGATATTTCTTCAAATAAATCAAATTCCCCTGATAATGAACCATTAGAATCAAATATTGTCACATGTTGGGTTTCAGGTAAAAGCATGAGCAAATTATTTTTTGTGAATAGTAATTTCGGTAAAGCTCCATCATATTCTTTTTCCAGTGAGTGAATAAATGATATTTGATCATCCTTTAGTAATTGAAAGGAATAATTGAGTGTATTTTGGGAATTTTCGGTAATAATAACTGCTTCAGGTTTTGTTTTTTGAGGATTAATTATGACATTAACAATATTCTCATTTCCAGATTCAAATATGTTAACACCATTTACAGATACGTTATTGTTATTCCATGTTAGAAACGAATCACCATCCATTGGAATTTTATTTTCACCTGGATTTATACGAATATTACTTATCTCTAAAATGCGGGTTTCAGATGATATTATACTGCTAAATAATAATAAGAGTAGAATAATGTGAAATGATTTGTTTCTAGTTAACAATAGTTTTTCTTTACGTAAGTAATATTATGACAGTAAATATTATCCAATAAATTATATAATTTTATTTTAAGTAAACTAATCGTTTTGCTTTTCTGAATTTATCATTTGTTTTTAAAAACACTAGATAAATTCCCGATGCTTGTTGAACGCCTTTATCGTTTTTTCCATGCCAATCTACAATATAATCACCTGGGATCATCAGTTGATTTACGAGTGTTGCAACTATTTTACCCTTTAAATCTGTAATAGATAAATCTACATTTCCATACGATGGGATGGAAATGGGAATGGAGGTTTTTTCGTTAAAAGGATTGGGGTAATTATTTGAAATGATATATGTGTTTGGTAAGGGAGTGAGTGTTGAATACACTTTATTTGATGGAGTTGATTCATGCCAGAATCTATCTGTCTGGGTTGCAAAATATTGATATATTAAACCTGAATCAGCCAAGATATCAACGAACTTCACAGCTTCAGATCCATATTGTATTGAAATAATTTCACCATTATCTATAGTTGCTGCAGGGTTCAATGATCGATATAAAATAAGCCATCCAAGATTAAGTGTTGAAGATGGATATATTGTTAATTCCATAGATACATTATCCAATGGATTTATTGTTAATGATGGCGGTTCTATAGTTACACTATTGTTATTGGGTTTCGGTGGTGATTTTGTTTTGTTCTCAAAAAATGAATCACCTGCAGTTTCAAAGTAGTCATTGTCTTCCCAAGTACCGTAGCTAAAAAATTGAAATCCCTTAACCCAATTCAATGATCGCACTGCATTCACAATATCAGTATGTCGATACCAAACATTATTTTCATCTAAAACATACGAGCCTGGGCCAACGGTAAATGGTCGATCTGATTCAACGCCAGGCTGAACAAAGAGCCACCAGCATTGCGGGCAGTCATCTTCAAGCATACCGGTAAATCCATCTGCGGTTGTCCAATGATAACTCATTGGCATTATGTGATCGAGACTGCCTTCGTTAAACCATTTGGCTCCGTCTTGAAAGACTGTTCCATATCCTTGCCAACCAGACCAATTGTATTTTCCTAAAACAGCTGCAGATAATTGTACGTACGGCTTAACTGATTGAATAGAATCATGGAGTGCTTCAACAAATGAAGTAACGCTCTCACGCCACCATTCTTCCCAGGAAGTATAACCATCAGGAATTCCACCAGAATAAGGATGTAGATAGTCATATAAGTATCTACCGGACGGATTAAGAGTTAAATTATTTTGCTCCTCGATTGATATTATTCCATCCATTCTTCTGATTTCTGTTTGAGGCTCTGCTGATTGGCGACCGGTATTTGTATGTTCGTTCCAACGAACATAATCCAAATGCAAACCATCAATATCATAATTGCGAACAATTTCCATAGCAACGTCAATTGTATAATCACGAACCTCTTGTAGCCCAGGAGAAATAGATCGATATGATGTCATAGGAATTCCATCTCTATCCCTACATATCCATTCTGGGTGTTCAGCAGCAGGAGACCCGGGATACGTGCTAGATGTCTGAAATACATTAAACCATGCGTGGAGCTCCAATCCTCTTTTATGAGCTTCAATTATAGCAATTTCCAATGGATCATATCCTGGATATTGATATCCGGAATAATATCCCCAAGGTTCGTAAGAAGACTCATAATAAGCTGTCCCGCTTTGTCGCACCTGAAATATAACAGCATTCATATTTGCTGCTTTATGGTCATCCATAATTTGAATTATTTTTGCAATATTTTGTCCGGGATCAGCGTTTGAATATATATGATCCCATGTGATCACCCACGATGCCCGGAATTCAATATTGTTTAATTGAGCAAAAGCAAGTTGAATTATGAATATGGGTAAGATTAATAGGCTTTTGAATATTTTTATCATTTTAATATAAATTATTTATGTTCAATAATTCAAATTTAATATTACATTATACATATATGAACAAGATATAATATTAGAAGAAGGATAATTTTTTTTTAATATTTTTAATCAAAAGTAAAACAAAAACAAGGAGTATGATTATGTCAAACAAGGTTAAAAGTTATTTAACGTCTGGGATAATGCTCTTCAGTTTGATTGCGTTGCCCTTACAGGCACAAAATGCAGCTGATGGGTTTCAAGTTTCTTGGACGTTAGATGCTACGACGGATGCTAATCTATTTCCATTTTCAGGTTTTGGAGCACAAAGTGTTCTAGCCGGTATGGATTTTGATGGTGATGGTCGTAGAGAAATCTTATTCAGCATGGATGAGACATTAGCCCCAGGTGGACCCGATCCGGGTTTGCTGGGAATTTATCTTTATGAAAGTAATGGTAATGATTCATACGAATATGTATGGTCATTTATTACGCCTGAACCAGGAAATTCATTACCGGGTATGGCTTATGGAGATATTGACAGCGATGGACTCTGGGAAATTTATTTTGGACAACCACCGTCATCCGGTTCAAATAATAATACCTGGGGGACTTATATTTTTGAGCAGGGAGCTGATGGCACTTTTCCAAGTACAGCCACATTATTATTTCAATATGGAATGAGTTACACTGATAATTTTCGTCCCGCAGGATTTGTAATTTCTGACGTGGATGGAGATGGCGTTAAAGAACTCATTACTATAGATCGTGGTGGTAGAAGGCTTTCCATCGACCAATTGGCAACAAGTTCATTTGATGAATTTGCTTCCTTTACCAATGAATTTCTGGATACAGAAAATCTTGGCGGTGGTGGTATTTATAATTTAGACGTTGTGGATTTCGATGGCGACGGAAAGAATGAAATCTGGGTAAACACCTGGGATAATTTCAGTCTGGCTATTTTTGAAGCAGACAGCGCAGATTCCTATAGCCTACAAGTAGATCTTAATAGTTTATTTCCTGATAACGACCCCGGTTCATTTCGCCGCAGTGGATTTGCATTTGCTGATCCAGATGATGATGGCAAATTGGAATGCTGGTTTCCCATGACTAATGGTAAACTATATTACCTAGAAAGTGTAGACAGCAGCGTGGCTGACCTCTCCGGGGATGATTTTACTGAATTGGGTACCTTCGGCGGCAGAAATCGCGGTTCTGATATGGGCGATATTGACGGTGATGGTAAATACGATATTGTTGCATCTCGAGGAACAGAAGAAATTGTTGCCCGCATTGAATACCAAGGCGGTGATCCTCAAGATTCCACCAGTTATGTATGGGATGACATTTTAGAAAGTTCAGGCGAACCTCTAGATCGCTATTATTCAGTAGACATTGCACCCGTTGATTTGGATGGCGATGGATTACGCGAAATTGTGTTGACAAATATTAAAGCCAGTGAAGCCGGTCAGTTTGTCATTGTTGTTTTAGAATATGATCCAGGATCTGCGGCGACATTAGCCGACGGTTGGGATATGAGTGCTACTGCAACTCCTGCAGATGCTGACTATTCTGACTCAACTTATGGCGGCAGCAGTCGTACAGTTATAGCAGGTATGGATATGGATCAGGATGGGATGTATGAAGTTATATTGACGGATTATGCACATAATCGTGTCCATGTTTTTGAATACAATAACGGTGTTTTTGAAGCTGTTTGGTCTTCTCCAGAAGATACGGCCAGTCATTATTGGGCTAACCCAAGAACTGTAGGCGTGGGTGATTTGGATGGTGATGGAAAAGAAGAAATCGTATTCCCCCGTGCCACAACTGGTCTTGAAGGTTGGTGGGTATTTGAATGGGATGGTGTTGTTGGTAGTGATAACTATGGAACAACTTATTCCTCCATTAATATGGTTGAAATTGACACTTGCTGTGCAGGTGACGGATCATCCTTTCGTGGTGATCATGAAAGAACAACCATTATGGATATAGACGGCGACGGCGTCCAAGAATTGGTCATTGCTGTGCGTCGTGGAAGTACTCGCGGAACACTCATTACATCTGTCAGCGGCGATATTGAACATAATGCCGGCGGCGCAGGTTTTGAAACGTGGGTATCTGAAGGCTTCTTTAATAAAAGTAACTATGGTGGCGGTTCACCTTATCAATCACTTCCTGCTGATCTGGATGGTGATGGATCATATGAACTGGTAAACCATACTTGGAACTACTTGAACTTCTACAATATTGATGTAACAGGTCCTGATACCTATGTTGCTGCAGAAGTGGGAGCGACCGATAGTTATTATCAAGCCACCTATCCAAGTGATCATGTTTCCCTTTTTGGTGGAGCAGCTGCAGACATGGATGGTGATGGTGATGATGAAGCTTATTTCCCCAATTATTATACGGGAGATTTATGGGTAATTGATTACGAATCAGGCGATGATGTTCTTGTTATTAACGGTGACCATGTAGTAAACGTTGTTACAAATGCCGGTGCCTTCCATGCCAGTATTTTTGATGTAGATCAAGATGGTATGCCGAATATTTTTGTTGGCTCCGGTCGTGGTCAAGTTATTACAAGTATAGAACTTGCTGCTGATGGTGATCCGCGAGAACCTTCAGACTATGAAACAACTGTCGTGTATACAGGCGAAAATGATGTGTACTCAAACATTACTGTCGTTGATTCAGGTGGTATTCAAACCACTTCATTATCCCATGCTGGTACATTTGCAACAAAAGTGCAGGCAGAGTGGAATGGCGAAGGCCTTGATTTTGATGGCGATGGTTATTATGAAGTAATTGCCAGTTTCCAAGGCAATGTAGATAGTACTACAACCACCACGTATACCCATAATGGAACAAGTTGGGATACAACTGTCACTAAAGTGGTGAATCCTAAAAACTGGATTATTTTGCAGCTTGAATTCACAGATGTTGAAGTAAGTATTTCAGAAATTACATTCATCACTCCAGATGATTATAAGTTGTTGCCTAACTATCCAAATCCTTTTAACCCAACGACCCGGATTGAATATGTTTTACCATTACAAAAGAATGTAACGGTACGTATTTATAACATGCTGGGACAGGTTGTAAGGACATTGGTCAATAATGAAATGAAACCAGCCGGCCACCATAGTGTGAGCTGGAATGGTTTTAATGATGCTGGTATGAAAGTAGCCAGTGGTGCCTACATTTATTCACTTGAATGGGGTAATTTCAGAAAAACCAATAAAATGATGTTGATGAAATAAAAATCGGATTTTATTACCGGCCGCTGAAAAGCGGCCGGTAATAATCTGATCATCGAATCATTTAAATCATACATTTTAAACTAAACTAATTATTTATTATTCAATTATTGCAATAAAATAATGGGTAAATCTTCAATTAAAGTCACTGTATTTTTATTATTGAATGCGTTGTTATGGAGTGCCAATGGTAAAATTTCCGGTCATATAATTGACAAAGAAAGTGGAAAACCTTTGCCAGGGGTTAATGTTTTAGTTGAGGGAACTTCCTCTGGTGCAGCTACGGACTTGAATGGTGATTATGTTATTTTAAATATGCCTCCTGGTAATTACTCTTTACAGGTATCTTATATTGGGTATGCGACTCAACTCGTACAAGGATTGAGAGTCAATATTGATCAAACGACTCGACAAAATATTTCACTTTCTACTGAAGCTTTGGAAGGAGAGGAAGTAATTGTACTTGCAGAAAGACCTATGGTCCAGAAAGACCTCACATCTTCCCAAAAGATTACGACCGGAGCTGAAATGAAGGAACTCCCCGTAGAATCGTTCCTCGGCGTTCTCACTACTCAAGCAGGTGTTAATCAGGGTGCCGATGGTGCACTGCATATTCGTGGCGGTCGATCGAACGAAATCGGTTATTATATTGATGGTGTAGCTATGAGCAATCCATTTTTTACCAATTCACTATCAATTAATGTTTCAAATAAAGCATTAGAAGAAATGAAAGTTGTTAGTGGCGGATTCAATGCCGAATATGGTAATGCTATGAGTGGAATTGTCAATTTGCAGATTAAAGAAGGCAACGAAAATTATGAGGGTAGCTTCTCTGCTTATTCTGGAGATTATTTTTCAAGTGATAAAGACATATTTATAAATATTAATGATATTAATCCTGTTGCAAACAAAATTATTGAAGGAACACTTTCAGGTCCTGTCCCTTTCATAGGAAAAGGTCGCCGATTGACATTTAATATCAGTGGTCGTTACAGCGATAATGAGGGGTATCTTTATGGGGTTCGTGAACATAACCCCGATGATTTTGCTTATTTTCCTCCATCGGGAGATTGGTATATAGAAATGGGAGGTGACGGTAAATTTGTTCCTATGAATCCAAGTAAAAAATTAAACGGATTGGGTAAATTGACATTTCGAGTCACACCTAGATTAAAGCTCTCCAGTCAATTTCTGTTTACTAAAAGTGATTGGAGGTCTTATGTGCACAGTTATAAATACAATCCCGATGGTACTTATAATAAAGCCAATCAAAATACAAATTTTTCGTTAAAGTTGAATCATGCCATTGGCCAAAAAAGTTATTATGAAACAAACATATTTTATAGCACTACAGATTATAGTCAGTTTGTTTTTGAAGATACACAAGACCCAGATTATGTACGTACAGATTGGATCAATACAGAGCCCAGTTCCGCCACATTTGTCTTTGGTGGGACACAAATGGGACACAGTTACCGTAAATCATACTCTTCCGGTGGAAAACTCGATTTTACAAGCCAGATTACATCCCGCCATGAAATAAAAACAGGTATCAGCGCTCGCACAGATAATCTGACTGAAGAAAATTTTACAGTTCTTTATAGTGATCAATATCGAGAACCGACTGTTTTAGAAGCCAATGAATCACCTTATCATAATCTCTATGAAAATCAGACATTATTTCTTTCAGGATACATGCAGGATAAGATTGAATATTCCAATTTTATAATGAACCTCGGTGTACGTTATGATTATTTTGATCCTAAATCAGACTATATAACTGATTTATTAGACCCGGAAGGCGGTACTACTCCTGCGGATCCTAAAAAAATGATTTCTCCTCGACTTGGAATTTCTTTTCCTATTACAGATGAAGGTATTCTGCATTTTTCATATGGACATTTTTACCAATTGCCTACACTTCGGAGATTATATAAAACGAGCATTTTTGGTGCTGGATTATCGCCCAGTCTGGGGTATGCAGATTTAAAGCCAGAGAAAACAGTCAATTACGAATTTGGACTTCAGCAGCAGATTACCAAAGTCATGGCAATAGAAATAAATATTTTTTATAAAGATATACGAGATTTATTAGCCTTGCAATCTATCCACTACGAATCTGCAAAGTATGGTCCGTCAAGTTATTCAATATATTTAAATAAAGATTATGGTTCAGTACAAGGGTTTACTTTCAGCTTAACCAAACGGTATGATCCTCTAACTAAATTATCTGCTTGGACAGACTATACCTATCAAGTAGCTGACGGAAACAGTGTTAAATCAGGTTCATTCTTCTTTAATGCCTTAACGGGAGAGGAAGAAGAAAAACGTATTGTCCCATTGGGCTGGGATCAACGGCATATTATGAGTGCTACCGTTATGTATGGCGATCCAAGAAAATGGTCGTTTAGTTTCATTGGAAAATTAAGCAGTGGTTGGCCGTACACCCCAGATATCCCTCTTGCAAATTATGTACCGGAATCGAATAGTGATACTAAACCATGGCAGAAAAATGTTAATATTCGTTTTCAAAAAACATTTAAAATCGGCAAATTTAGTTTGGTTGCTTTTATTAAGGTTTATAATCTATTTGATACACGAAATGAGCGTTATGTATTTGATGATACCGGTCGATCAGGATATACATTTGGTAATCAATCAAACCAAGAATCAGCAGGTCTGATTAGCCATTATGGTGAGCCCGGAGTTCATACGTGGTCTGAATATATGACTCGACCACATTATTATACAGCTCCTCGATCTGCTTCCCTAGGGTTTACAATTGAGTTTTAATTTATGAAAATGTACTCACTTAAAATGATGTATTTACTATTAGTACTTTTAGGAATCAATTCCTTTCAACCTCTATATGCTAAAGATAAAAAATTGAAACGCGGATCCCATGAATGGTATTTGAACGGTCCACAAAAAACATGGACAGAGTATGATTTCAAAAAATATTATAATTGGCGTGAAGATGTCTATCGTTCGATGAAAACCATGGACGATGACCCCCAGGTTCTACGGCGACAAAAAGCTATTATGAATGGTAATAAAATCACAGCTGAAATTTGGAATTATGGTTCAATCTCCAGCCCGGGTAATAAAGTGACAGATATTGTTTGGGAAGGTTTGGGTTACGGATATGAATTTGGCCCCTTTATTAGCGCCGAAGTGGAAGTAACAGCAAATAGTCATCAGGATGCTTACCCAAAAGTGGATGCTCAAGGAGACACAACTTGGTATGCACGTGTTATCAGTGATGGACTAACATCACTTGGAGGTGAAGTATCGCCTGATGGATTAGAATTTTGGGGTTGGGAGCCCTTGGCATGGAATGATGATTTAACCATTCCATATGCTGATCCGGATAGTGATAAATTACCTACTTCAAATGATTTTGACAGGGATGGAGATGGAAAACCTGACAGTTGGCCATCGGGCTGGTATAATGCGGATTTGAAAGAATATGTTTGGCCCGGAGCTTTGCGTCAAGGATCATCCAATTCAGACCTGGAAATTTTCTTTGTGACTGATGATCGTACCAATCGGGAATTTGAGTATTATCCGTTTCCAGATGATTCTTCTCGAAAAGGGTTGGGTTTAGAAATTGAATCAAGATATTATCAATGGGCTAATCCTTTAGCTGAAGATATAATTTTTCTAATTTTTAAAGTCACGAATAAAAGTGAAAAAGATTTACATGAAGTTACTTTCGGCATGTGGGGTGATCCCCATATTGGTGGACCTTCTAATTGGCAAGATGATTTGTCCTATTTTGACCGAGACATTAATATGGTGTATGCTTGGGATGAAGATGGTATGAGTGATGTGAGCGGCAGGCCACCTGGGTATTTCGGCTATAAATTTTTAGAGAGCCCGGGTCAGCCCTATGACGGTATTGATAATGATGGCGACGGTATGATAGATGAAAGCCAAAGCAATGGTATTGATGATGATGGTGATTGGGATCCAGAGAAAGATGATGTTGGAGTTGACGGGGTTCCCAATACAGGTGATTTAGGAGAAGGTGATGGACAACCAACAGCTGGTGATCCTTTTGATCCGCGTCTGCCCGGCGAACCAAATTTTGAATGGACAGATTTAGATGAGTCTGATATGATCGGCCTTACTGGATTTTCTTCTCCTCCCTTTACAAGTCAAAATAGAATTGCCAATGATCATTACGTTTGGGAGAATTTTTTACAAGCCGGTGTTTTTGATTCTGCTAATGCTAACCAAGCTGGTGATTATATTTTTATTTACAGTACGGGTCCAATGACGTTACCAGCGGGAGAAGCTCGTCGGTTTTCTATCGCACTTGTATTGGGTCAAGACTATGATGATTTAACATTAAATGCCATTACCGCCCAAGATATTTACGAAAAAAATTACCAATTTGCTAAACCACCGGATAAGCCAAATGTTATCGCAGTACCTGGGGATGAAAGAGTTACCCTTTACTGGGATTCAAAGGCAGAAGAATCATTTGACCCCATAAGTGAATCGTTTGATTTTGAAGGGTATGTTATTTACCGCAGTATTGACCCGTCTTTCTTAGATCAACAAACCATTACAGATGCAAATGGGTCAAAATTCTTGTTTGAGCCTCTAAAAATGAGTACCGGTGCACCGGCACGATTTGATTTGAATAATGAATATAGTGGATTAAGTACAATTCCGTATACAGGTCGTGGAGTGTATTATAATCTTGGAAGTAACACAGGATTAGTCCATTCGTTTATTGACTCTAATAATGTTTTCAATGGGCAAACATATTATTATGCAGTTGTTTCATATGATCACGGCGATGACAGCTTAGGAATCGCTCCGGCAGAATGTTCGAAGACGATTACATTAAACCCTGAAACAAACGAAGTGATGTTAGATGTGAATACAACTCAAATCGTACCACGTTCACCTACTGCTGGATTTGTACCCGGGCAACTGGATAATGACTGGATTGAACATACAAGCGGTGTGGCAACAGGTGAAATTAGTGTTGAAGTAATAGATCCGCGTGCATTGGAAGATGGAAATACGTTTGAAATTACTTTTTCCAGTAATCCGACTTCTTATTCTGTAATGGATTTGAAAACGGTTGAAGATGAGCTTTATGTTAAGGTTGATCAGTTTGTTCGATTGGATTATGCCAATATTGATAGTAATTCCTTTATATTGACTGACTTAAATGGTAGTACAACATATTCAGCAGAAACCGATTTTGAATTGATTTATGAAACAGGGCAATTCCGTGCATTACCAAGCGGATCTTTGGTTGATGAGACTACCTATTTGGCACAGTATTATTATTATGGTTTTACGGGAAGCAGATTGTTAAGTATGGAAGAGAATAATCCTGTTATAGATGGGATGAAAATATTTGTTCAGGATACTATATTGGCATTAGATGAATCAAAAATGAGTTGGAGTACTGGTGCTGCAACGACTTGGATTCCACAAATAAAACCTTTCAATAATTTGGATACTAAAATGTACCCGGCTGATTATGAAATACGGTTTTCTGACGAAATTTCTGATTCTAGCGCACGACCAGGTTATGAATATATTAAAACAAAATTCCAGGTTTGGGAAACGTCTGGGTTCGTTCCTGAACAGCGCAAGTTAGTTATTATTGAGCTAGCACCAGCGGATAGTTTATGGACACCTGGTGACCGTGCTATAATTTTACAAGGTGATGAAACAAGTTCAGCTTCATGGGAATTTACATTTTTTGAACCTGCTGAAAATAACATTCCACCTAGTGAAGGGGAAATTTATAATATTATTACTACAAGAGCTTTTTCTGGTGATACATATCAGTTTACAACCAGTGCATCCATGATCAATCAGGCAAAGGCAGTTAATGATCTTAATAATATCAGCGTTGTTCCTAATCCGTATGTTGTTACAAATGTTTTAGAACCTCTTGATTTACAGAATCCGAGAGATAGAGGACCACGAAAAGTGTATTTCAATCATCTTCCCCAAGATTGTACTATACGGATTTTTACAGTCACAGGGGAATTGGTACGTACTCTTGAACACCACTCAAGCATTGATGACGGCAAAGAATTTTGGGATCTGACTACGAGTGATAATTTTCCTATCGCTTTTGGAATCTACATTTTTCATGTGGATGCTGGAGAGTTGGGCGAGAAAATCGGTCGATTGGCAGTGATAAAGTGATGTCTGTTTCAATACCATTCAAAGCAATGAAATATCTACTATTTTTAGTAATTAGTTTTACACTGCTTTTTCCACAAAATACAAATAGCAGTACTATAACAAAACGGGGAACAACCGCAGCTCAATTTTTAAAAATAGGGGTAGATGCTCGAGGAACAGCCATGGGTAATGCCTTTACTGCTATGAGTGGGGATTTGAGCAGTATTTATTGGAATCCTGCAGGACTCGCTTACGTGAACGGGATGCAAATGATGTTTGTAAATAGCCCTTGGCTGGCTGAAACAAATTTTAATTTTTTTGCTTTTTCATTTAATTCACCTCGTATTGGAGTATTGGGCTTTAGTTTAACAAGTTTATCCGTACCCGATGATATAGTTCGGACGGTAGAAGACCCGGAAGGTACAGGCGAGCGTTTTGATGCTGGTGATTTGGCTTTGACTTTTTCCTATTCCAAGCGATTAACTAATAAATTTTCATTAGGTGGTAACTTAAAATATATTCAACAAAAAATTTGGCACTCCAGTGCGAACGCAGTTGCCGTTGATATTGGAGCTTTATTTATTACACCATTCAAAGATATTCGCATCGGTGCTAGTATATCTAATTTTGGCAAAAGCCTCAAAATGGATGGTCGGGATATGATTATTAGTGTTGATCCAGATCATCAAAATCAAGGGAATGTTGAATTTGTAAATGCTCTTTATGAAACAGATGATTTCCCATTACCACTCATTTTCCGTGTAGGAATTGCAGGTGAACTTATTCAGAGCCCCACGTCAAGATTGTCTTTTGCATTAGATGCTTTGCATCCCAATGATAATAGTGAAAGTGTAAATGTAGGTTTGGAATTCGCTTATGCAGAAACATTCTTTTTACGAGGTGGTTATGCCACTCTTTTTCGTGATGTGACTGAACAGGGACTTACTTTAGGAGGTGGCATTTATTATCGTTTGGGAAGAAGCAACATGAAATTCAAAATCGATTATTCTTATGCAGATTACGGTCGTTTAGGATTAATTCAACGATTCACAATTGGTTTACGATTATAGTTTTTCTTTTTGGTATTCTTAATTGAATACTCTTTATAAATACACCTTAATTTTTCTTTATTATTTAATTCCATTTGATGATTCTGTTTTTCCTCAAACAGAAGATGCGGGACTACTACTTGAACGTAATCCTACAATTAAGATAACGGATTCATTAAACTATCTAGTACACAATGGTACTACTAAACTGTTTGAAGATGCCATTGAAGGTGGAGCAATTGATTATTACGGTGGTGTAGTGGATAGTGTATTATTTCGTGTATTACTTAAAAATCAATGGTTACCCTGGCAATATGGAAAAACGTTTCATGATAAAATTAGTGGCCAAGGAATTGCAACATTTTTAAATGATTATAAAGAAGGTGTAAAGAAATTTCAGTTCAAATTATTTTCTAATAGTATTTTAACAATTACAAAAATAACCATATTTAAACCATATTTTGAAGAAACCTTGCCATTAAATAGAACACTAAAATCGGTTGATGCCCACATTCAAAAGCCTAGAATTATTTCTCGTGAGGAATGGGGTGCTGCGCCACCCAAGTATGACTATACGAACCACCCTTATTTTGATAAATTAACTTTACACCATGCCGCATGTTGTGGAGCTGAAAATATTGATGAGGGTATGGAAGCAGTTCGTGGGATTCAAGATTTTCATCAAAATGGAAGAGGTTGGAATGATATTGGGTATCATTTTTTAGTGGATCGTGCCGGGAATATATATCAAGGACGGCCAGAAACAGTTTTAGGAGCCCATGTTGGGGGTGCAAATACAGGTAATATAGGTGTTTGCATTTTAGGCTGCTATCATCCTCCAGAAGCTAATTGCAATCAAACGATGTCATCAACGAGCCGTGACTCTATCGTTAAATTATTTGCCTGGATATCACAGATATATGGACAAGACCCAAACGTCTTATTAGGACATCGAGATTATTTTGGGACAACTGCCTGTCCCGGAGATAATGTGTGGCCGTACTTATCGGGTATTCGTTCAGATATAATTGAATTACAGGAAACGATAGAACTAAATTTTCAATTTACTGCTTATCCTAATCCATTTATTTTTAAGCAAACTTTCCAGTATGATTTGAATGCATCTGCTCACATTTTAATCAATATTTATGATTTATTAGGTCGAAAAGTTAGAATGGTTGTAAATGAAGATTATGAACCCGGGATGAAAACATTTTCATGGGATGGGAAACATTTTAACGGAGAAAAATTACCTGCAGGTGTTTATTTTATTCGTTCAATTATAAATGGGAAGAGTGAAACTAAAAAAGTTTTAATGCTAAATTAGTTAACAGAGTCAGGTTAAATGTTAATCTGAAATCTCGCTTAAATGTTCGTTTTGTAAAAGTTTATTCAATATGTTTACAAAACGCGTTTTCATATGTGTTAATGGTTCTTCTGGAAATTCAAATGTAATCAATGGAAGTTTTTTCTCTTTAGCCCAAGTGCCAAATGAACCGGGTGTGGGGTACCCAACATCATCAATCAATTTTAATCCACTATTTTTTGAAAGCCATTGACCTAATTTGCTATTATTGGGATCTTCAACGCAGTCAAGTGCAGAATGGAATGCGATAATTTCTCGGGGGTTGATTTGGTCAATTATTCTTAGTAGCCCTCTTGTTTCAGGTTCAGATTCGGGTTTATGACCCGTACTGAGTGCAATGTCTTGAGGCTCGCCTACATGATTTCGATGATAAACAGGATTGGATGTCCAGTTATCTGTAGAAAAATTGCGATTAAGATCTACTCCACGGGCATTTGCACGAGTACCACGAGACATACCATCGGGATTAGCACACAGTATGACTGCATTATGCAATTCATCTATAGGCGTTGAACGCAATGCTTCTGATAATAAGACAGTTGTATCAGGTTCGTCTCCATGAATGCCGGCCATTAGAAGCATTTTTGGTTCATGTTTTTCTGGTAAATAAATTTCTAATGTTATACCCAGATTGGTCGTACCATAGGATATACTTTTGTGTTTAATGATTCCACGTTCAACTCTAGGAATTAGTTTCATTTCATTCACAATTATTAAAAATGTCTTCAATTGTTTCTCTTTTTCTGATTAACCGAGTTTCTTCGCCGTTCAGAAAAATTTCTGCTGCTCGCGGTCGAGTGCAAAATTGGTGGGACATGGTATATGAGTAAGCACCCGTATCCATCACCGCTATTAAATCACCCTCTTTAACTTCTGGGAAATCTCTATCAACAGCAAGTCTGTCTGTATTTTCACATATGCGGCCTGTGATATCCACTTTCTTGATATTTGGTGCGTCAGGTTCACCTACTTTATAAATGCGGTGATAAGCACCATAAAGTGCCGGACGCATCAATGTTTCCATTCCTGCATCTACACCGATATATGATTTATAACTTTCTTTTATTCCAGTGACTCGAGTGAGTAGTATACCTGTATCGCCCACAATAGATTTTCCCGGTTCTACCCATAATGTTGGTTTATTGTCATTCCGATATTCAAAATAGGGGTGAAATATTTTTGCCACTTCCTTGAAAACCTGCTCAAAATCTAACCCAACTTCATCATCTTGATAAGGTATTCCATATCCTCCGCCCAGACTGATATAGTCCATATGTATATCTAATTCATTACTAATCAGGTGTATTGTTCTTAATATTTCAGTCATTAGTTTTGGAAAATAGTCAGAGTCCAAAACACCTGAACCGGTCATACACTGAATTCCAAATTTATTAATCCCGGATTCTTTGGCAAGGCGATATGCATTTACGATTTCATAATGGGGAACGCCAAATTTTGAATTTTCACCACCGGTGACGATCTGTGCAAAAGCCCCTTTCCCAAATCCTGGATTGAGTCTAAATGAAATATCATTTGGTAGCCCAATAGATTTCATGCGGTTAAATGAAGTAATATCATCCAAATTAATATGGGCACCGGCTTTTAATGCATAATCCAAATCTTCGAGAGATTCATAATTTCCAGTGTATATACATTCACTCCCTTTAATTCCGGCTTTGCCTGCAACATAGATTTCGCCGGGACTGGCACAATCGGCTCCTAGAGATGGTATTGTATCTTTAAGCGTTTTAATTAAGTGAGGATTGCTGTTTGCTTTTATAGTATAACAAATATGATAACTGTCGAAGTTATTACTCAATGCACTATTTATTTTATTCACATTTTCAATTAATCGCTCTTCACTATAAATATATAATGGTGTGCCATATTTTTCAGCAATAGCCGAAAGCAATGATTTATCTTTTATGATATTTAAAAGAGGGTGTGATTGCTGCATCGACTTTTAATTAAATAGGATAAAATAATATACATGAAATTTACATTGTGTTTGAGCAAGGTAATAGGGTTCATACGTATATTTATTATCTAATCATTAACTATTCAACCTAAAATTAAACATAATGGAATCTAAAAAATTACAACAAGATATTAATTCATTCTGGGATGATGAAATTTTCCCAACTATTTGTGAGTATATAAAAATCCCAAACAAGTCTCCCTCATTTGATCCAGATTGGAAAGCCAATGGATTTATGGATCAAGTTGTTGATCTAGCTAGCAAATGGATAAATCAACATAAACCAAAGAATAGTACATTACATGTATTTAACGAAGAAGGAAGAACACCTCTTTTAATAATCGATGTACCCGGCGATGCTAATGGGACAATTCTGATGTATGGCCATTTAGACAAGCAACCTGAAATGGAAGGTTGGTCTGAAGGACTAGATCCATGGCAACCCGTCCTCAAAGGTGACAAATTGTATGGACGTGGTGGGGCAGACGATGGGTATGCTGTTTTTGCATCTGTATGTTCATTGAACGCATTGTTGAATCAGGGAGTTTCATTGCCGCGGATAATTGTTTTGATTGAATGTTCAGAAGAAAGCGGTTCTCCAGATTTGCCCTTTTATATGGATCATTGTGCAGACCTTATTGGTTCTCCAGATTTGGTTATTTGTCTGGACTCCGGCGCCGGGAATTACGAACAATTTTGGACGACGACTTCATTGCGTGGTCTCATTGGATGCACATTGCGAATAGATATTCTAAAAGAGGGAATACATTCCGGTGGCGGAAGTGGAATTGCGCCTTCATCTTTTAGAATTATACGACAGCTTTTATCACGATTAGAAAATGAAGAAACGGGTGAAATTATTGTTGAAGGCTTAAAAGTAGAGATTCCTGATCATCGAGTGAGAGAAGTACAAGCTATGGTAGATGTATTAGGTGATGAAGTATTTGATACATTGCCTTGGGTGGATGGAGCTTGGCCAATTACTAACGATAAAATGGAAATGGTGTTAAATAATACATGGCGCCCAATGCTCTCTATTGTTGGAGCTGATGGTCTTCCTACAGTAAAAGACGGTGGCAATGTATTGCGGCCTTATACAACCATAAAGCTATCATTACGTATTCCGCCGACCCTTGATGCTATCGCCGCTAAAAAAATTGTAGAAGATTTATTGATAGACAATCCTCCTTATGGCGCCAAAGTGACAATGGAATTTGAAGAACCGGCCACTGGCTGGGAAGCACCACCTTTAGCTGACTGGCTTGACGATGCTATTCAGAATGCATCCAAAACTTTTTATGAAAAACCAGCTTTGGCCATGGGTGAAGGCGGAACGATACCTTTTATGTCAATGTTGGGTAAAAAATTTCCTGCAGCACAATTTGTAATAACCGGCGTCCTCGGTCCTCAAGCGAATGCCCATGGACCAAATGAATTCCTTCATATTTCCTATGCTAAAAAATTGACAGCTTGCATAGGATTAATTATCAAAGCTTTTGGTCAAAAATAATAAAATGAAAAAATACACTTTAGCATTCCTTATTTTTTTCACTCCTATCTTTGCTGATATAATTTACGTTCCTACTGATGTTTCTACAATTCAAGCTGGAATTGATTCAGCTTCAACAGGAGATACTGTACTTGTGATGACAGGTGATTATGTTGAAAATATTAATTTCAATGGCAAAGAAATTCTAGTCTCCTCGTTATTTATATTAAATAATGATTCATTATTTATAGAATTAACAACTATTAATGGCGATGAAATAAGTAGCGTCGTCATATTTGATTCCAATGAAGATAGTACTTCGATTTTGAATGGTTTTACAATACTTGGCGGTCTTGGATATTTTGCGGATCCGGATGGGGATGGTGAAAGCAATCATTATGGCGGTGGTATATATTGTGAATTATCAAGTCCAACTCTTTCTAACTTAATTATAAAAAACAACTCATCACCTGATGGCGGAGGCGGTGGGATTTTTTGTTATGACTCAAATCCAATTATTGCAAATTCAATTATCATGCAAAATTCATCCAGTTCAGTTGGCGGAGGATTGTATTGTAAAGCTTCATCAAGCCCTCAAATTAACAATGTCATTTTTGATGGAAATTGGTCTAGTCATGGCGGTGGAGCATATATAAGAAACAATTCGATTTCAGAATTTAATAATTGTGTTTTTAAAAATAATTTTACCGATGGAACCGGTGGCGGAATTTCATTAAAAAATAATGCTGATATTATTCTTAATCATGTTTTCTTTATAAATAATTCCAGTGATTATTATGGTGGTGCATTGTATTGCAATAATGCCGGCCCCTATTTAAATCATGTGACGATTACAATGAATGAATCAGGAAGTGGGGGAGGTATCTATTGTCGTAATGGATCTGAACCATCTTTATTAAATACGATTGTATGGGATAATATTGGTGAAGAAATATATTTTCGCGGAAATGAAGATGAAAATGCAATGTCTATCGCTTATTCAGATATTGAAGCTGGAACAGATGGAGTTACAACGAATGACAATGTTGATGTGGATTGGCTTGCAGGAAACATTAATGTAAATCCATTCTTTTGTAGACCTTCGGATGAAGATTATACTTTAGTTGGTAATTCCCCATGTGCAGTCTCTGGGTTGGATAGTACATATATAGGAGCTTATGATATTGGGTGTCCTGCCATAAACTTGGGACCGGTATGGCACGTTTCTTTAGAAGGGGATGATCAGAATGATGGTGCGTATGAAACACCTTACGCTTCAATTGCAAGAGCACTTCAGCAAGCTGAAGACGGTGATACCATACTCATTCATCAAGGTGAATATTTTGAGTCAATAAATTTTTATGGTAAACAAATTGTTATAGGCTCTCTGTTTTTAACGACGGGTGATTCGACATATATTGCTGAAACGATCATAAAAGGATTTGGTCCAGGCAGTTTAGTCATTTTTGAAAATGGAGAAGATTCTACAAGTGTATTGATAGGATTTACATTGAGTGAAGGATCTTCCACTCATGGCGGTGCTATTTATATTTCTGACTCATCTCCATATATTGAGGATATTTTTGTTTCATCAAATACTGCCGATTACGGAGGAGGCATTTATTTGAATAATGGTACTCCACATATTTATAATATATTTTTTGACGGAAACAGTGCAAACTATGGCGGTGCAATATTTTTTGAGGAAAGCTCTTTTAGTTTAGATAAAATAACTATAAATAATAATCTAGCTTATTATGGTGCAGGTGTTTATTTACATAATAGCACCATTGACATACAAAACTCATTGATTGTTAAAAATGAGAGTTTTTCAGAAGGTGGGGCCGTTTATAGCTCAAACTCTAATTTTAGTACACATTTAGTTACAATAGCTGACAATGTTTCTTTCAATGGTGGTGGAGCGTTGTATGCATTTGATAATTCTAATATTGAAATCAATAGTTCAATTATATGGAATAATAGTCCACAAGACTTCATGTGTTCAGCTTGGGAAGCCCCTAGTTTGATTTCAATTATGTATTCAGATGTATCCTATGGTGAAAATGGAATTATTACAAATAATAACGGCGACGTAATGTGGGATTCTAGTTCGTTTGATATTTATCCTTTATTTTGCAATGCTGATAGTGGCGATTACCAATTAGCGGAGAATTCTCCCTGCTTGTATTTGGGTGAAGAAAATTATTACATAGGAGCTTATGATGTTGGTTGTGATGTTATACTTTCAAATCAAGAAGATTTGCTCCCTGAAGAGTTATCATTACTAAATAGTTACCCAAACCCGTTCAACCCATACATCACAATCCCTTTTACTCTACCTGTAGCGCAAAATGTCGAGGTATTAATTATTGATATTTTAGGTAAAGTAGTTGCTGAATTATCAAACAAAACATGGTCAGCAGGAAAACAATCAATAATATGGCAAGCAGATCAATTTAGTAGTGGCATCTATTTCATTCATTTTACTGCCGGTGATTTTAAAAAAATTCAGAGGATAATTTTGTTAAAATGAGAAATATTTTTTTTGCAATCATAATTTTTACAGTATGTTGGGGGCAGGATTCCAATAATTGGCAGGAATTGCCTAATGCACCTATTGCACCTTCAGAACTAAAAAAGCACGATGATTTATTTTTCCGAAATGATACAACTGGATGGCTGATAACTCGTTCAGGACAAATCTTTCATACGTCTGATGGAGGTAGTTCATGGATAGAACAACTCCATGATACCACTGCGTATATGCGTTGTGTAGGATTTATGGATGATTTACATGGTATTGCCGGAAACTTATTGGCTGATTCATTAAGAAATGTTTTATATAAAACACACAATGCCGGACTAACATGGGAAGTAGTAGATACGTCAACGATTACTGGTGAAATCCCATATGGATTATGTGGATTAAGCGCAGTGGATTCGTTAACTATATTTGGCTGTGGTCGTCACCACGGACCGGCATATTTTGTCCGAAGTTTTGATGGGGGAGAATCCTGGGAATCATTTAATATGAGTGATTCGGTAGGAGCGCTTATAGATCTTTATTTTTGGGATCAAAACCGTGGTATCATGATTGGTGGAACAGATGAACACAGTGATGACTCCCATATGTTGGTTTTATTTACAGAGAATTCAGGTGATTCTTGGGAAACTGTTTATGTAGGTGAACGGGCGATGGAATGGGGTTGGAAGATTTCTTTTCCTTCTGAAAGTATTGGTTATATATCTATCCAGAAAAAACCATATTCCGATGCAACAACTGAATATTTTCTAAAAACGACCGATGGTGGTTTAACATGGTTTGAACTTCCTTTCATGTTTGCAGATACTTCAGAAGAAGATGTCTATTCATCCCAAGCCATTGGTTTTATTACACCAACACGGGGATGGATGGGAAGCTATATCAATGATCGTCCGACTTTGATGACCGAAGACGGTGGTGTTTCATGGACAGAAGCAAGCTTTGGACAAAATGTAAATCGTATACGTTTTGTTAATCATTGGCTAGGATATGCTTCGGGTCGAACGGTATATAAATATGTAGATAGTACAGCTATGAATATTAACACTCACTCGATATTACCAAATCAAATATCATTATCTCAAAATTATCCAAATCCGTTTAATCCACGGACAGTTATCCCATTTGAATTATTAAAAGATAGTTTTGTGAAAATTGATATAATCGATATTAAAGGAAGAACTATACAATCGTTGAGCAATGGTATGCAATCATCAGGTAATCATCATGTTATTTGGAATGGCAGGGACAATAGAGGGAAAACTGTTTCCAGTGGAACTTATTTTTGCAGATTAATTACAGATGAATCATCCATTACACGAAAAATACTATTAGTACGATAATGGATAGAATTATCACCCTCATCATTTTTATTTCAATACTTACAGGGCAATCCTTCGTTCGAGACTTGGACGAGTTAGCAGTTGAGTTTGCCAAAAAATATAAAACAGGTAAAACAGCTGCAATTAATAAAGCCACACTAAAAGGGTGGCCCATCAATGGAAAGAGAGATGGAAGCTCATATGAATTAATGGAAATTTCATCCAATGGAATGCCTGTTTATTATACAACAGAAAATATTAATTCAGCTCGAACCATTTCCACAGATAATGTTTGGCCCGGAGGAGATGGGCAATATTTCTTATCAGGACAGGGAATGACAGTTGGAGTTTGGGATAATGGTAAAGTTCGAAATACTCATCAAGAATTACTTGGCCGAGTCCAACAAATAGATGGTGCTACAAATTTGGGTGATCATGCAACTCATGTTAGCGGTACATTGATTGCTTCAGGTGCGAGTAACAATGCACGAGGAATGGCTTACGAAGCGCAACTTCATGCGTACGATTGGAGCAACGATAATAGCGAAATGGCTTCAGCTGCTGCTAATGGGCTAGGTATTTCTAATCATTCATATGGATGGTATTTGGGTTGGGTATGGGATTATTTTAATGATAATCGCTGGGCTTGGTTTGGTGATTTGGAAGTGGATTCTACTGAGGATTACAAATTTGGATTTTATAGTATTGCTGCACGAGACTGGGATATTATAGCTTATAATGCTCCCAATTATTTAATTGTTCATTCTGCAGGAAATGAACGAAATGATGGCGCATCACCAGGGACAGAACATTGGGTATTTTCTTCAACAGAAAATGATTGGGTTTTATCTACAGACTTTCGAAATAATGATGGTCCATGGGATTGCCTTGGACATTCAAAAACAGCTAAAAATATATTAACAGTCGGTTCAGTTGAAGATATTTCTGGAGGGTATAATTATCCTAATCAAGTACAATTGTCGTCATTTAGTTCAGTTGGTCCGGTGGATGATGGCCGTATAAAACCGGATATTGTTGCCAATGGAGCAGGATTATATTCTTGTTTAGATCAAAATGATTCAGACTATGGATCATATTGGGGAACATCCATGTCATCTCCCAGTGCGGCTGGTTCATTGATTTTAGTTCGCCAGCACTATGAAACTGTTGTTGATACAAGTATACGAGCTGCCACATTGAAAGGGTTAGCTATTCATACAGCAGATGAAGCAGGAGCAAATGAAGGGCCGGATTATAAATTTGGCTGGGGTTTATTGAATACTGAAAAAGCAGTTAATCTAATTTCAACAATCGGTGATGGACATGAAATAATTGAAGCTGAACTCCCTTATTTGGACAGCCTTGAATTTGAATTTACTAGTTTAGGCGCTGACCCGTTTCGAGCAACATTATGCTGGAGCGATCCACCGGGGAATCCAGTTTCAGCCAGTCTTGACCCCAGCGATATAATGCTTATCCATGATTTGGATTTGCGGGTAATTGACCCCAATGGTCAAGTTCATTTTCCATATGTTTTGAACAAATATAACCCTACTCAAGCTGCATCTACCGGTGACAATATCGTCGACAATGTAGAACAGGTTTTTATCGATATTACATCGCCGGGAACGTATATAGTTCAAGTAAAACATAAAGGCATTTTGCAAGAAAATCAATTATTCGGATTGATTGTAACCTATGGTATGAGTGTTCCCGAAATTGTTCATGTAACACCAACCGGGAATGATAATACAGGTGATGGGTCGAGTAACAATCCATTTAATTCAATACAAGCGGCATTGGATTTTGCCGGAATGGGTGATACAATTCTCGTTGCGCCGGGAACATATTTAGAAAATATTGAAATTGATAATCAAAATAACATGATTTCATCCTATTATATTATAGATAATGATTCTAGCCACATTGAAAACACAATTATTGATGGTGGGGGACAGGGAAGAGTTATATCAATAAATCAATCTGGGCCCAATACAAAACTAATTGGATTCACAATTCAAAATGGTTATACATCAACATTTGGTGGTGGTTTGTATTGTGTGGACAGCTATCCGACAATTACACATTGTGTTTTTAAAGATAATAATGCCGGTATTAGTAATCCATCGGTTCATGGCGGCAGTATTGCTGTCGATCATTCTGAAATTAAATTAGATCATGTAATAATTCGTTCTAACTATACTTCCGGACGAGGTGGCGGTATCTATTTTGCACACAGTATTGTAAATGGAAGCAATTTGCTACTAGAAAATAATTTTGCAAATGATAGGGGTGGTGCTTTATCATTTTATAGATCCACTGGAAATTTTGATTATATTACGATTACTGATGATTCAGCTCAAGTAGAAGGCGGGGCATTATATTTACGAGAAAGTGAAATATCATTTACCAATTCAATTATTTGGAGTAATCGTCCCCAGCAAATTGCGTTTGCTGAATTAGGTTTCCCTTCAATTGTTAATATCCATAATTCAATTCTGGATGAATATATTACAGGAGTGGAAACACACGATAATGGTACGGTTAATTTTGGGCTATTTGATGTATTTGATAATGATCCATTATTTTGCAATTCAGATAGTAGCAATTATTATTTAGCTGAAAATTCCCCCTGTATTGGTTTAGGTCAAAATGGAACTACAGCTGGAGCGTTTGGGATTGGATGTTCGGAAATTGTTGCAATTGATGATAAGTTGCTTACACCTGAAAATTTCAAATTATATTTGCCTTATCCTAATCCGTTTAACCCAACCACCACGATCCGGTTTTCCGTTGAGACGCAACATACAACTTCTCTGGGTGTTTACGATATAACTGGGCGTTTGATTCAGAATTTAGTGAATGGTAAAATTGCAACAGGTAAGCATAAAATTAAATGGAATGCAGAAAATATATCTAGTGGTGTGTATTTTGTACAGTTGCAAAACGGTAATAATGTGGAAACTCAAAAACTTATTCTATTAAAATAATGTCTCCATTAAGACCCTTTCATTTAGCAATAGTGGTACATGATTTGGAACTTGCTCGTGATTTTTATGAAGGTACTTTAGGTTGTTCCACTGGACGTGAGTCTAAAAAATGGATCGATTTCAATTTTTTTGGTCATCAGTTAGTTACCCATTTGGATGCAAGTAAACGTATTTCTAAAATTGCAAATGAAGTTGATGGTGATCGAGTGCCTGTCCCTCACTTTGGTATTATACTCAAAAAAGAAGATTGGGAATCATTATCCCAAAAACTGTCAGGAACTAACGTAAATTTTATTATTAAACCGCGTACGAGATTCAAAAAGAATGCTGGAGAACAATCTACTTTGTTTATCGAAGACCCAAGTGGGAATGCGCTGGAGTTCAAATCATTTCAAAATGATTCAAACATATTTAAAAGGTAATTATGAATTACACTAAAACGACTGTTGATTACAATGATTTACCTGAATGGGTGACTTTTTTAAGAGATGAATTAGGTTTGAAAGGAGTGGGAATCGGGTTAATTCATTTGCATGCAGGTAAAGGGTATAAGTTTCTCCATCAGCACAAGGAACAAGAAGAGGTCTATTTTATTATGAAGGGAAGAGGTATAATACATATTGATGGTGAAGATATTGATGTATCTGTTGGTGACATTATTAAAATTGATCCAGATGGGAAACGAGCTTTAAAGGCTGGTGATGATAGCGAATTAGTAGCAATTTGTATTGGAGGTGTCCCAAAAGATGGTTATCCTAGACATACAGAATCACACACATTGATTGATGACGGTATTCCAGACTTTGATAATCCTCCCCATTGGTATAAAAATGATAAAGATGTAATAAGCCTTTTAAAACACCTAAAGGAAAAAAAAGAAGATCTAACTAAAAATAATTAATAGAATAATTTATTATTTTTGCATCTGATGATTTCGGAACCTAAACTTTTCAAACCGAAACTTATTTACTAACTAACTCGTCCGTTTCCTTCTTTATATCACCGGTCCAATTATTGTCACGATTCGCGCCCAATGCATTCGCTTTTTTCGCAAGTCGCTTCTCTGCCAAGTCATGGTGTGTTGTAAGATATTGTAATGAATGGCCTACAAACTCACGCACGGTTTTGAAACCATGTTTATCCATGAAGTTTGATAATCCTTCACACATTTCATTAACCATCTCGTAGCCCTGCAACATTACACCTGTGCATACCTGAACAGTAGAACTCCCCATTAGGATAAATTCAATAGCTTCACGGCTGCTTATAACACCACCAATACCTGATATTTCTGCTTCTGGGACACCTCTTCCTATTTGGGAAACCATGCGCAACGCAATGGGTTTAACAGCATAATAAGAATATCCACCGGGAGTTGAATGGCCTTCCACCGTGGGCATTGGAGCCAATGTTTCAAGATCAATATTTAAAATAGATGATATAGTATTGATCGCTGCAACGCCACCGGCACCGCCATCCATCGCGGCTTTGGCCGGTTCTGTGATGTCTAAAATATCGGGAGTCATTTTGGCCCATATTGGCAAGTCTGTTACCTCGGCAACCCAACCCGTTACTTCTTTAACCATATCTGGGTTCTGTCCCATAGCTGCTCCCATGCCTTCTTCAGGATGTCCGTGAGGGCAAGAAAAATTCAATTCAAACATATTAACACCGGTTTCAACAATTCTACCTGTTAATTCCTGCCATGAATCCTTATTATATTTCTCCATTATAGAAGAAATTAACACCTTGTCTGGATGTGCATCTTTTATGGTTTTAAATTCATCCAGCCATACTTCCAGTGTTCTGTCGGATATTAGTTCAATGTTCTCGAAACCGATAATTTCACCACTTGGTGTTTTTAATTTTCCATATCGGGGGGCAACATTTATGACTCGAGTTTCTGTCAAACTAACCGTTTTTGCAGAAACCCCACCCCACCCATTATCAAAAGCCTTTATGATGGTTTTTGAATTAGTGCTAGGTGGCCCTGACCCAATTACAAATGGGTTTGGAAATCTAATACCGTTTACTTCTATACTTAAATCTGCCATAATTTTCTCTTTTTATTAATTTATTTTAAAGTTCTACCAACTTACCATAGGTTTCTGGACGACGGTCCCGAAAAAATTGCCACGTAGAACGCACTTCATCAATCATATCTAAATTGAATTCAGAGACTAATAATTCATCTTGGTCTCTTGATGCTTCCGCAATAATCTGTCCTCGTGGATTCACAAAATATGAAGTGCCATAAAATTCGCCTAAATTCCATGGTTTTTCGGTCCCCACTCGGTTGATGCAACCCATGAAATATCCATTGGCTGCTGCATGTGCCGGTTGCTCTAATTTCCATAAATACTCGCTTAATCCCGCAACCGTAGCAGATGGATTATACACAATTTCTGCACCATTCAATCCAAGGCATCTTGCGCCATCTGGAAAATGGCGATCGTAACAAATGTAAACGCCCACTTTGGCATATTTTGTTTCAAAAACAGGATATCCTAAATTTCCTGGTTTGAAAAAATATTTTTCCCAAAACCCAGATGTTTGAGGAATGTGATTTTTTCTATATTTGCCCAAATATTCTCCATCTGCATCAATGACCGCCGCTGTGTTATATAATACACCTGCCTGTTCTTTTTCATAAATAGGAACAATAATAACCATATTATACTTTTTGGCATATTCCTGCATAAGTTCAGTGGTTGGGCCCGGAACGGACTCTGCAGAAGCATACCATGCATTATCTTGCCCTGAACAAAAATAAGGTGTATTAAATATTTCTTGTAGACATAAAATTTGCACACCTTGTTTTCCCGCATCTTCAATGAATGGAATATGCTTTTGAACCATTGCGTCCATTATTTCTGCAATAGTTCCTTCTCCCTCTGTCATAGGAAGACTCATCTGAATTAATCCAGATTTAATATTTCTAGCCATTTGATTTCTCCTTGAATTCTATTATTTCATACCGCCATATAGACCGCGTTTTAAAAAGCGTCCATCGCCCTTCTTTCCTACATATTCGCATTTATCAATGATGATTTTTCCACGAGAAAGAACGGTTTCAGTAAAGCCGGTCACTTCAAAACCTTCGTAAGCATTGTAATCTACTCTCATGTGATGGGTACAGGCATTATTAATGCTGATTGTTTCTTTTCGATGCGGATCAAAAATAACAATGTCCGCATCGCTGCCAACGGCAATCGTACCTTTTTTGGGAAATAGTCCAAAAGTTTTCGCAGCGGCTGTTGATGTTAATTCAACAAATTTATTCAGTGAAATTCTGCCTGAATTCACACCGCCATTGTAAACAAGACTCATACGATTCTCCACACCGGGACCGCCGTTGGGAATCTTGGAAAAATCATTAATCCCCAATATTTTTTGATCCTTGAAACAGAATGGACAATGATCCGTGGAAATAGATTGGAGATCACCGAATCGGAGCCCCTTCCATAGTTCATCCTGGTTCCACTTTTTCCGCAAGGCTGGTGTCATGACATATTTGGCTCCTTCAAACCCTTCCTGTTCATAATAAGAATCGTCTAAAAATAGATATTGTGGACATGTTTCAGCAAAGGCATGAACACCTCGATTCCGGGCCAGCATAACCTGTTCCAAGGCATCAGAACTTGAGAGATGAACAATATAAACGGGGACTTGGGCGACTTCCGCAATGGAAATGGCGCGATGGACACCCTCCGCTTCCATCCGTGTGGGGCGGGTCAGGGCATGATATTTTGGCTCTGTTTTTCCTTCGGCCAAAGCGATTTTGACAATTTCATCTATGACAATGCCGTTTTCAGCATGCATACACACAACCGTTCCGTTTTCGCCTGCTTGGCGCATAGCACGATAAATCGTGCCATCATCCACATATAACACGCCAGGATAAGCCATGAATAACTTATAGGATGTTACACCGGCGTCAGCCAGCATTTTCATCTCATGGAGGCGATTATCTTCTAAATCAGTCACAATCATATGGAACCCATAATCGATGGCTGTTTTCCCATCGGCTTTTGCATGCCACGTATCCAATGCTTCCAATGTGGAATGACCTTTGGTTTGAATCGCAAAATCAATGAGCGTTGTGGTACCGCCATGGGCAGCAGCACGTGTTCCCGTTTCAAAATCATCCGCAGATGTGGTACCGCCAAAAGGCATATCTAAATGGGTATGTGGATCCAGTCCACCGGGGAAAAGATATTTTCCAGTAGCATCAATCACTTCATCAGCTTCTACTTCAAGGTTTTTACCAATAAGTGAAACAGTTTCATTTTCTATATACACATCACCCATATAGTCATCGACTGCAGTGATAACTCGACCATTTTTAATTAGAACTGACATTATCTACTTCCTTAAGTTTACACTTGTAATAAAGTATATGAATTTATTCATATTAATGGTTACCCCATGCATTTAACCCACGTTCTTCAACTGTCCCCGGAATAGTATTATCTAAAATTAATGCAGAAAAAGCACCCACAGCCATCCCGGTACTTCCTAACGTATTTATAATGTTAGCTAACCAGATAGGCTCAAACTGCATGGGGTGCTGACCAAAATATTCCGGAACAGATAAACCCATAAAAAAAGCAAATCCAAGGATGAACAAATTTCGCGGTGAATTGAGATCTACAAATTGCAGGTTGGATAAACCAACAGCTGCTATCATGCCAAACATGGCACAATACATTCCACCAACAATTGGTTGAGGGATCGTTGTAAATAGTGCACCAAATTTTGAAACGGTGCCTAAAAGAATCATTATGACAGCACCTGCCTGAACAACCCTTCGAGATCCAACACGGGTTAAACCAATTGCTCCAATGTTTTCACTATAGGAAGTGGTGCCATTTCCCGTACCAAAAATTCCAGCTATAAAACATCCAATTCCCTCAAATGTGATACCTCTATTAATCATTTTTTTATCTGGTATGGGTGCCCCGGAAAGTCTCGCGCAGGCGTAATAATCCCCGATTGATTCCACAATTGATGCAATATAACCAGCCAACATGCCCACAATTGCGGCAGCACCAAATTGGGGAAATCCCCACTGAAATGGATATGGAATTCGAAACCAAGGTGCATCTTTTAAGTTAGCCAGACTTGTATGTGCCGGGTGTCCTGCTGGGAAAATGCCCAATGCAGTACAGATAGCGGAAATAATCCAAGCAGTTACTATTGCGAGAAGAATAGGGTAAAGTTCAAACGTTCGATGCTTGTTCCGAAGATATTGGCTGAAAAGAATTATCAGAAAAATAGTTAATCCACCAATCGGCCAATACCGCCCTGCTTCCGGTGCACCAAATTTGAATAAAGATAAACCGATCAAGGCTATCGTGGGTGCAATTGTGATGGGACCTACAAATTTCAATAATCGGCCCACCAACCCGCTGGCACCAACGATAATTTCAGCGAGGGAGCCGGCAATAATAGCACCTTGAACATGCTGCATACGTACTTCCCAACCAGCATTGGCTAATGCTGCCATACCGCAAATAGCAAATGTGGGAGCTAAAAATGAAAATGTTCCTCCTTGAACAATAGGAAGGCGGTTTCCCCAAATAGTTTGCAAAAGTGTGGTTATACCACTGACAAAAAACATTGTAGCAATTAACCATCCCTTTTGAACCGGATCGGTAATACCAAGTGCTGGAGCCAATAATAAGGGTATTGCAACCGTTGAACCAAACATGGTCAAATAATGTTGAAATCCAAGAATTATCGTCTCCCCCATGGGGGGACTATCGTTAATACCGTACAATAATGATGAATTACGTTCTGCCATGAAAATCCTTTTAATTATTTTAACATAACTATTTAATTTTGAGTACTCTGATTATACTTTGGTGTTTTATGAATAAGTCGGAAATTAACAACACAATAGAAATGAAAACAGTTATAACTCCCAAATACCAACAAATGCTAAACACGGCTATCCAAGAGGCTCAAAAAGGTCTAGATGAGGGTGGGATTCCCATTGGTGCAGCTTTATTCCTAACAGATGGAACATTATTGAGTAAAGGACGAAATCGAAGAATTCAGCATAATGATCCATCAATACATGGTGAAACGGATGCTTTCAGAAAAGCAGGAAGACAACGATCTTATGCAAATATCATTATGGTAACTACATTAGCGCCTTGTTGGTACTGCAGTGGATTGATAAGACAATTTAAAATCAGAACAGTCATTATAGGTGAATCGGTCAACTTTTCAGGAGGTATTGAATGGCTAAAGAAAAATGAAGTAGATGTTATTGACCTTCAATCTGCAGAGTGTATTTCAATGCTAGAAAATTATATACAGAGAAATCCTGATATTTGGAATGAGGATATTGGTGAAGATTAATATTTCATTCTGATAACAATAAAAATTCATGGCAGCAAACGATAAAACACTTTTAAACGATGTAAAAAATTCTGATAAGTCAGCTTTTAAAAAGTTGTTTCATCAATATCACTCTACTTTATTCAGATTCATAGTATATCGTGTTCACGATGAAGACCTTGCAGAAGATATTGTTCAAGAAACATTTTTGCGAGTATGGAATAATCGATTAAAACTTGATCCAAATAAATCATTCTTTTCTTTAATTGCCAAAATTGGTACCAATTTATGTTATGATCACTTCAGGCATCAGGAAGTTCGGGTTCGTCATAAAGATACTATTCCGAAACCAGAACAATCTGATTATGATGACCCTCAAAAATCCCAAGAATTAAATGAGTTAAAGGACGAGATAAACCGTATTGTTAACGAACAGTTACCAGAAAAATGCAGGGAAATTTTTGTTTTAAGTCGGATTGAAGGATTGGCGAACCAGGAAATTGCTGCAATCCTAGATTTATCGAGGAGGACTGTAGAGAATCAATTGTACAGAGCTCTTAAAATATTAAAGAAACATTTAAAGAATTATTTATGAGTGAGTGCCTTTTAAAAACGTTATATATGCAGAAACAAGAAACTTTATTTAAAGAAAAAAGAAATATATTAGAATACAGAATTAAATGATGAAAAACTTTGAAAATAAACTTGATCGAATTATGCAGCGCATTTGGAAAGAAAGTGCCATGGTTCGATTACCGAAAGTTCCAGATGTTAATGATGCATGGATGCGAATGGAACAGCTAATGGATATTCAAGAAACTGAATCCATTCAAAAAACGACTGTAAAACCAGCAATGTCAGCTATATTTATAAAGCCAAAATTGATATGGGCTGCGGCTGCTGCGCTAACATTAACATTAATTTCCCCCATTTTATATAATGCATATACAACTACATCCATTGTTGCAGAACGCGGACAATTCAAGACTCTAAAGTTAGCGGACGGATCTACTGTGAAATTGAATGCAGAAAGTTCATTATCCTATAAAAATGGATTTGGTGAACATCACAGAAATGTTTCGTTAACAGGTGAAGCTTTCTTTGATGTAGAAAAAGGTGATTTACCTTTTATAGTTCAATTTGGATCAGCAACGGTTGAAGTGTTGGGGACTGAATTTAATATTCATGCCCGAGGTTCAAATATTGATGTAATCGTTTTGGAAGGTACTGTTAAAGTATCAGGCGCAGAAGCAGCAAAAGACGTTGTGTTAACAGCCGGTCAAAAAGTAGACTTTGTCCTAGGACTTAATCCTGGGAAACCGGAGAAAATTAACCATAATAAATTTCCAGGCTGGATTTATAACAAGCTAATCCTTGAACAGACAAATCTGAGGACCGTTTGTAAAGAAATTGAGCGTAAATTCGATGTTAAAATTAAATTTGCAAGTGTTGACCTTGGCAACATAACTGTTACAGGAATCATTGAAGCAGATGAATTTAATCCTGTTATGGAAACGCTCGCGACTTTAGCACAACGGTCTTTTAAGTTTGAAAAGGATACTTACATCATATACTAATGTTTGCCTGATTAAGATAATTTTAGTCTTTCTTGCTTATAATCCCGTTTTACCACAACAGCAAAACGGGATTTTTTTTGATGTAAATGAAGAACCGCTTACTTCTGTTATCGATTCCTTAATCAGTCAATACAGATTATCAGTTGTATATCAGGATAGTTACCTGGCTAATGTGACAGTTTCCGCTATTTGCAATGGGTGTTCAGAAGAAGAAGCAATTTCAATGCTTTTACAGAACACTGGACTGCTTTGGTCAAAAAAAAATAATCAATTCATTATTATTTCTGAACGAGGCTGGAATGATCCATATAATATAACTGGGTATATTCTTGATAAGGAAAGCAGTGAATTTATACCTCATGCTAATATTAGTGTTTTAAACACATTTTCAGGGAGTGTATCAAATGAAAATGGTTTTTATAATATATCAGGTGTCACTGCCGAAATTTGTACGTTGAGTGTTTCATATATAGGGTATATAACTGAACAAATCCCCGTTAGGAAAAGTGATGCCCGAACTGCCATCATTCGAATCAATTTAAGTCCAACTATACTTTCCAGCGAAAATATAACGGTAACCGGAAATCGAATAGATATAATGAAACAGGGTGAACAGGTTAGTCAGATTTCGTATTCTCCACGGAATGTTGCTATGCTTCCTAATCTGGGTGAAAATGATGTACTTCGTTCTTTACAATTACTACCGGGAATTCAAGGTGGAAATACGGGATCGGCCGGTTTGTATATACGTGGTGGGACTCCCGATCAAAACCAGATCATTTTCGATGGAATTACATTATATCAAACGGATCATTTTTATGGCTTTGTAAGTTCATTAAATGCATTGGCTGTTAAAGATATTCAAGTGTATAAAGGAGGCATCCCCGCACGATTTGGAGGCCGGATTAACAGTGTAATAAATGTGACTGGTAAAAATGGGGATATGAACAAAACAAGAATTTCAATATATACTAACCAATTGAGCAGTGGTTTTTCCCTCGAACAACCTTTGTTTAATCGTGGGAGTTTTTTATTAACACACAGGCAAACATTTTCAGATAAACTACATTCAAACTTTTATAATAAAATTCATGGATATTTATCTAGTGGAAGCGGATTAAATATAGGGGATGATGTAATATGGATCGATTCGACTGCAACACAAACATATACACCTGAATTTCAATTTTCTGATTTAAATGCTAAACTGACTTTCATACCAACTGCCAGAGATATCATTTCATTAAGTTTTTATACAAGTAAAGATGTTTTATCTGAAAACAGTCACTTTGATTTTAAAAATACTGAATATAGTCGATATCAGAAAACAGATGATACAAAGTGGGAAAATGAAGGGCTAAGTCTAAAATTTTCACATCAGTGGAAAAATGCAGCGTATTCGCAATTATTGATATCTAAATCAACGTATAATAGCAATCATGAATTAACCACTGAATCAGAATGGGGATTTTTAGATACAACATTTATTTATATTGATCAATTTCTTGAACAAAACAAAATTGAAGATTTAACGTTCCATTTTAATCATGATTGGGAATTGAATGACCATAAAATTGAGTGTGGAGTATGGTTCTCAAATTATTCAACATACTTTAAGGTTGATCAGCAAAATACTATTCAAATAATTAACCAAGATGTAAATGGAGATATTTTGTCATTATATTTTCAAGATGAGTTTGATTATTTTACAAGAGGAACAATTAAAGCAGGGTTAAGATCTTCAAAATATTCAATTGATGAAAAGTGGGAAATAATGCCAAGAATTTCAATTGATTATAAATTTACACCTAGTTCAAAAATAATGGCAGCATGGGGAAGGCATGTTCAATATTTGCATCGATTTAGTAATGATTTTATTTCAAGCGGCAGCAAATTTGTATGGCTTTTATCAACAGATTCATTAAAATCATCTAAAGCAGATCAATATGTTTTAGGATATCAAAAATCATTTAAAAATTATGATTTCAATTTAGAATATTATTATAACGATAAATCTAATATTCCCAATTTTTCTCGTCTACATCATTATCCTAACTATCTATTTCCTGCAGATGCATATACTTCGGGTCTATTGATGATTGGGAATGAAAAATCTCAAGGAATTGAAATGCTTATGATGAAAACAGGTGGAAAGATTCATGGTTGGATGAGTTATAATTATGGAACGTCTAAATGGAGATTTGATGAATTAAATGATAATGAGTCTTTTTCAACCGATAATAACCGTACACATGATTTTAAAACGGTCGCGATGACAAATTTAGGACCATGGCAGCTTACTTTTTCGTGGTTGTATTTTTCTGGGAGAGCATTTACTGAAAATAATAATTTAGAAATTTATGAAGATGAAGATGGTAATGTTGCTTTGGAAGCAAAGCCGGGTACACATAATGCTTCCAAGTTGCCTGATGCACATCGACTTGATGTTAGTATTGTACGTATTTCAACATGGGGAGGATTGAAATGGGAATATGGATTATCATTATTTAATATTTATGATAATAAATATATCAGTCATAAACGATATACGTTTGCTTCAAAAGACAAAGATATTCTTGTTAGTGATGTAGAAATTATGGGTTTAACACCTACACTTTACTTCAAAATTAGTCGCTAATAACATTTTCTGTTATTTAATTATGTATATATTACATTCACAGACTGATTTAGATAGTAAAATCAAGAATTTGAGTATGTTTAAACATAAAATAATAATATTAATGATCGTCGTAGGGCTAACTAGTCTTTCTGCACAAAACTATAAAGTAGGTGACTATGTTTCTGATTTTACAGATTCATTATGCACCATCGATGCAGAATGGTCTTTATACGATTATTTTGGTGATATTAATGGCGGCGATTATAACGTTATTTGGCTTGTGTTTTTTAATACAACATCTCGTCGTTGTCAATTAGAAGCTGCTTATAGTCAGACTATACATGATATGTATAAAGATCAAGGGCTTATCACAATAGGTATTGGTTCTGGTTGGACTGATACATATGATTGTAAAGACTGGTCTAAAAACTATGATGTGTCTTACCCGATTATTAATGATGATCGTTTGAATTTGAAAAGTTTATTTGTTGATGGTAGTGTACCTCACCACGTGATTATTGATCATAATATGCAAATTGTTTTCACAGATAAAGGTACAATTGTTCCTCCTATGGGAAATGATTTTTTGGTAACATTAAGCTCAACTCTTCAAAATATGAATACACTTTCATCCATTGATGAATCTGTCCTTCCAAATAAACCTGTATTGAATTCATCCTACCCAAACCCATTTAATAGCAGTACGACTATTTCTTATACAATAAATGAAGAGACACCTGTTAGTATAAATATTATTGATTTGCTTGGGAAAAATAAAAATGTAATTAAATCTTTTTCATTACAATCACCTGGGACATATACATTTTCTTGGAATGCTAATCAATACACAAGTGGTGTTTACTTTATTCAATTAGTCACCCAAACTGATATTCAGCATCAAAAAGTGTTATTGGTAAAATAAATTATTTATTATTAGCTACTGATATTAAGCCACCTAAAAGGTGGTTTTTTTATAATCTATTTTTTCAATATAAATAAAATCAATAACTAATTTTTAACTTAATATATTTATAAAGGTCTGACTATTAATCTAAAATTTATGTACACGACTTCTATATTGCTATGGTTTATAAATAATGCTAATTTTATTATATAATGACTGTCAAAAAAATTATAATCAACTTGAATACAGCCCCGGATGCCAAAGGGTTGACTGCCCTAAATGAATTGAATTCATTTTTTAATGATAGAGATTTCAATGTTGATTTAAATGACAATAGATTGATTGTAAATTTACGCGCCATCGATTTGAAACAATTTTCCTTGATAAAGAAAACTGTACAACAAGATTGCGGAAAAGAAAATGCGCAAATGCTTAATCAAATTGAAGATTCGATTAATGCAATCAAAAGCTATGGAATTAAAAATGGAAAACGTATTTATGTTGATTATAATAAAGAACGAAAGGTAAAGAATCGGGTAGTAAAAGAAGGTAGACGTGGTAAGTATTATTATGCCCAGCAACATAAGTATATTGATAAAAATAGTAAGATACCTGATAAATTCAACGATCAAATTATTTGCGGAGATAGTTTGAATGAACTCCAAAAACTTCCGGATAATTGTATTGATCTTGTTTTTACCTCTCCGCCCTATAATTTTGGTTTAGAATATGAAGGTAGCGATGATGATCATAATTGGGATGCTTATTTCAAAAAACTTTTCCTTATCTTGGATGAATGTATCCGTGTATTAAAATATGGAGGACGGCTTATCATTAATGTACAACCCTTATTTTCAGATTATATTCCCAGCCATCATTTAATTAGCCAGCACTGTATAAAAAGAAATCTAATCTGGAAGGGTGAAATCCTTTGGGAAAAAAATAATTATAATTGCAAATATACTGCTTGGGGAAGTTGGAAAAGCCCAAGTAGCCCTTATCTAAAATACACGTGGGAATTCATTGAAATATTTTGCAAAGGAAAATTGAAAAAAACAGGTGAAAAGGATAATATTGATATTTCAGCTGATGAATTTAAAGAATGGGTCGTTGCAAAATGGTCAATCGCTCCAGAAAGGAGAATGAAAAATTTTGATCATCCGGCCATGTTTCCAGAAGCATTAGCCGAAAGAGTCTTAAAACTATTTAGTTTCAAAAATGATATAATATTAGATCCATTTAATGGTGCCGGTACTACTACAACTGTAGCAAAAAAGCTAAATCGTCATTATGTGGGCATAGATACTTCTGAACAATATTGTGCTACTGCAAAACAACGGTTAGGAAATGAATAAAAAAAAGAAAAAAGAGAGAATTAATAAAGTGCTTATTTTATATATAGTTTTTATTACATCTTTATCTTTTGCGCAAAGCCCAGCTTTGGATAATTATGTAGCAATGGAGGATACTTCATTTAGTTTTTATGCTGCCGACACCATTTATGGAGATAATTATACGACGTATATAATGTATATGTCTTCTCAAATTTGGCGAGATACGAGTGAAGTAGACAGAGTGCTATGGGAGCATTGGGCGGGAATAATCGTTCCGGATAATGTGTATTATGATAAAGCACTGTTGTTTATTGGTGGAGGCAGTAATAATCCTAATCCGCCAAGTGGAATTGCAGATGAATTTGCATTAATTGCTACTTTAACGAATTCGGTTGTTATTGATTTTGGAATGGTTCCCAATGAACCATTAACGTTTTCAGATGAATCAGAATCCAGAACTGAAGATGAAATCATAGCTTATTCCTGGGAAAAATATTTAAATGGGGGTGATGACACTTGGATATTGCAGTTACCAATGGTAAAAAGTGTGGTAAGGGGCATGGATATGGTTCAAGAATTTACTTCCGGACTTGATAATCCATTGGCAATCAATCAATTTGTGTTAAGTGGTGCTTCAAAAAGGGGTTGGACAACATGGCTTACTTCAGCCGTGGATGAACGCGTATGTGCAACAATTCCTATCGTTTTCGATGCTTTAAACTTGGTCCAGTCATTCCGGCATCATTATGGCGCATATGGTTTTTGGTCAGAGGCAGTTGAAGATTATGAGGATATGGGTATTTTTGATTGGTTTTCTTATCCGGAGATTTATGATTTAATGGCTGTTGTTGATCCGCTTGAATATAAAAATCGGCTAACGATGCCAAAATTTCTTATTCATGCTACAGGTGATGAATTTTTTGTCCCATCCTCGCAATTCTACTTTGATGAACTACTCGGCCCAACTTTTCAACGCTATGTGCCTAATGCAGGGCATGGATTGGATTCTGCAATTGAAGATGTTGTTTACACTTTAGTTGCATTTTATAAAGCTATTTTAAATGATAGTAATCTCCCAGAATTATCTTGGAATATTCAAGACGATGGATCCATCCATTTTGAATCGATTACCATACCTAATCAAGTGAAATTATGGCAGGCAGTTAATGAAAATGCATTTGATTTTAGGTATCCGATTATCGGTGCAGCGTGGAATAGCTCTATACTTACGGATCAAGGCAACGGTATTTACATAGGTGAAGTTGATACACCGGATTCTGGATGGACTGCCTTCTTTATCGAAGCGATTTATCCTACTGGCGGTCAATTTTCTCATAAATTTACTACAGACGTTAGTTTTTTACCGATAACACTACCTCATGCAGCAGATATTACATTTACAGCTCATACTAACTTGTCTTCTTATAATGAAATGTTTTTAATCGGACAAATGACCAGTGGCTTATATAATGAAATGGCACAGGATACTATCACAGGATTTTGGACTTTAACTATACCTGTCGTTATGGATGGAGACTATACGTGGGATCTAATCGGAGTTACCAATAACGATACCACATTTATTAATGATACACCCATTTCATTTTCTGTTTTGGATGGCCAAGTATTTGGAGAAACTGATTTTGTTCATATGGGGATAAATAATGTAAACCAACCTGAAACATTTAGCGTTCAACACGCATTTCCCAACCCATTCAATCCTACAATTACACTTAATTATGAACTGCCTTTTGAAAGTTCTGTTGGTATTTCAATTTATGATATTCGAGGGAGGGAAATTTATCATGAAACAACATCGAAATTTATTGGGAAACATCAATTTATATGGGAGGGTAAAAACATATTTGGTATGAAAGTTTCTTCAGGTGTTTATTTGTTAAGAATTTCAACACAATATTCATATCATATTCAAAAAATGGTTTTGCTAGAGTAAAATAGTGCGTGAGTATTTTTGTTTAAAATAAAAGTTTCAAATAAAATTATCGATTATGCCAAAGGATTATTGGAGGAGCATAATTTTGGTAAAAGGGGTGTAGCAGATGGGAGTCCTGCTGAACAATTAACCGGCATAATTGGTCAATGTACAGTCCAAACTATGTTTCAGGTTGAATTGATAACTGGGAATGAAGGATTTGATAATGGCGTAGATCTTGAATATTCCGGATTATCCATTGATGTGAAAACAATGGGCCGCACGACAGATGTAAAGGATTATTATGTGAACAATTTCATAGCCTTGCAAAAAAACTACCCGACAAATGTATTTATATTCTGCAGTTATTACATAGAAAAGAAAGAATTAACAGTGTGCGGATGGATGCCGAAAAACGAACTAGATGAAAAAGCAACATTTTATAAAAAAGGGACTAAACGGTTTCGATCAGATAAAACGTGGTTTAGAACAAAGGCTGATTTATATGAAATCCCAAATAAGAATCTGAATCAAATAAATTCTCCTTCACATTTGAAAAAGCAGCTAAAGGATTATGCCGGAGGAATGAAGGTAAATGCTTAAATTCTTGATATTAATATTTTAACTTCAATTTCATTTGCGGATCTTATTTAGTCTACGGAATTGAGTAGATATCATTTTTAACTAACTTAAAAATTTTAATTATGAAAAATCTATCAATTGTAATATTATGCACAGTTGTTCTTATGGGACAGCATCAGCGTGGAGGTTCACGAGAAATGCCGGCAATGGGCGTTTTGCAGGGTACAGTTTTGGATTCAAGTAATAATAATCCAATAGAATATGCATCCGTTTCAATTATAAACGTGCGAAGTGACAAAGTTATAACTGGAGCAGTATCTGATGAGAATGGTCGTTTTTACATTTCGGAAATACCTCTGGGTAAATACAAAATTATGGTTGAATTCATCGGTTATAATAAAGCTATCAAAGAGGATATAAATCTTTTTCCTGGTAAGGGTGGTGGCATTGAACAAAACCTCGGCAACATAATTTTATCCCTTTCGTCTGTTCAAATGGCTGAAGTTGATGTAATTGGTGAATTACCGCAATTCATCCAAACCATTGATAAAAAGATCTTTTTTGTTGATCAGAGTTTAACTATCCAAGGTGGAACAGCTTCTGATGCACTAAAGAAAATCCCGTCTGTTGATGTGGATATTGACGGAAATATCAGTTTGCGTGGTGACCAAAACGTCAATGTGCTCATTGATGGGAAACCCAGTGGATTGACAGGCGGCGGTCGCCGTGCCATGTTGGATAATATTCCTGCCGCTATGATTGAACGGGTGGAAGTTATTACCAATCCCTCGGCAAAGTACGACCCTGATGGTATGGGTGGAATTATAAACATTATCCTTAAACGGGGAAAGTTTGAAGGTCTCAATGGCAATACGTCAGTATCTGCTGGCCAATTTAATCAATATAATGTATCCGGAATGCTCAACTTTCGCAGGGAAAAATTCAATGTATTTACCAATGGCAGTTATCGGTTGGGAAATCGCCAGAGCGAAGGTAACAGAGAATTTGTTCGTGATTATGGTTTATATGCGGATACATCCAGAGAAAGAAGTAGCAGCATCAGGATACCTAAAAATGCTTCTATAAAGTTAGGTGGAGATTATTATTTATCTGATAAAAACACATTGTCATTTAGCTCAACATACAGCAATCATTACAATTCAAAGGAAGAAATTATTCATTACCTTCTTCCATTAGAATATAAAACGGAATCAAATAAATTAGATGAGGGTGGCACTCGGGATGTTGACATTTCATTTGTAAGAGATTTTGAAAATCCACAACAAAAACTGGAGTTTGATGTATCATATTCATCTAGTAATGCCAGTGAAGAGCAGGGGCAAACCAACACAGATGAAGGACAAACTAATCTGATCATTCGTGGTGATTATACCCATCCGATTAAAAAAGGATCGATTTTAGAGGCAGGATTCAAGAGTACAATAAGAGATTTTAATTCAGATCTCAACTATTTAGACGTACCTTATGATTTTATTTATGGAGAAGATGTTCATGCAGTTTACGCAACTCTGGCCCATGACTTTAGTGAAAATTGGGGTATAAAATTTGGGTTACGAGCTGAACAAGTTGAAGCCAGTACAAAAATGAATATTGATGGCAATCAAGATACCGTAAATATTTTTACAACGATAATTGATAATGCTATTATGGGTTCTCCGTACTCAAACTCTTATTTCAAAATTTATCCCAGTTTGTTCTGGATGTATACAATTAAAGAAGGTGATCAATTGCAGTTTGGATACAGCAAACGTGTAAACCGTCCGCGCCGCAGATCAATCAATCCTTTTCCCCGGAACTTTTATGATACTAGCCATATCCGTACTGGTAATCCATATGTTAAACCGGAATTCAGTGATGTAATGGAATTGAATTTTTCACATTTCGACAGAACTTTAACATTAAACACTGGTATTTACTTTAAAAAAACAGTGGATATGTTGCGCTGGTGGGATAGCGATTTTATTTCGGTAGGAGATACATTGTATGAGGTAATCTCCTCTGATAATTCCGGCAATGCCGAGTCACACGGTATAGAATTCATGGTTAATTACCGTCCGATGCCGTTGATTAATTTGATGGTGTCTTTGGTAACGTGGAACTCACGGACATTTGGTTCAGGTGAAGCGGATCTAAATGGTACATCTAGCGGTTATTTTGGTTATGGTATGTCAACAATTACACTTCCAGGAATTGCCAGGATAGAAATATCAGCACGCTACCGTGGACCTATGGAATTTCCTGATGGGAAAATCAAACCAAATGCGACTGCTGACATGGCGATAAAAAAAGGGTTTTTTGATAATCGGTTGAATCTAACGTTTAAGGTTAGTGATGTTTTTAATAGTGGAAAATTCAATATTGTTACTAATCAGGTTGTTGATTTAGATAACGTAAGTTATACACAAATAATGGAAGCAGAACGGCGTCGACATCCTAGAACCATGCATTTAGTTTTAAGTTATAACTTTGGAAAACTAGAGCAGAAAAAACGTTGGGGAAAAGGTGATCGGGGAAGAGGTGATGCCGGTGGCGGAATGGATATGGATTATTAATTGAAATATTTATTTAAGCCATAACTCATAAAAGAGAGTAAAACAGCCGTAACCACATCTACGATTGGTTTGACAACCAGGAAACGAAAGTTCCAAGCAATAATTCCAACAAGCATATAATGTATGCTCTCATAAGACGGCGAAATTAAATAATAAAATTCCCTGCAACAGCAGGGTTTTTAATTTATTTACTGAACTTTGACCCCACCGGCGGGCGATAATCTTGAAAAGGAATCATTAAAAGATTTTTAATACTTGAATGTTCTTCCGGTTTCATATGGGTATCGATACCATAAATAATGTCATCCATATTTTTCACACTTGTAGTTGTGCGGAAAATATGATCCCATATTGAAAAGATATTCCCATAATTACTATCCGTATGAGGCTGGATGTAATGATGATGCACTTTATGAAAGTGGGGAGTGACAAAGATATACGATAAAGCATTGTCTACCGCGAGCGGCATTTTGATATTGGCATGGGAAAAATGAGCAAAAAATGCGGAAATAGTTTGATAGAGCATAACAAGTCCAAAAGATGCACCTGTTGTAAATACAGCTAATGATGTAAATATTAGTCTGAAGATATTTTCACCGGGATGATGGCGCAGTCCGCTGGTGACATCTACATTGGGATCGGTGTGATGGATGATATGAAATTTCCAAAGCCAGCGTACATTGTGTTGAACCCAATGAATGAACCACGCACCGATTAGATCCATTAAAACCAAACCCCCAAGTACATAGAGCCAGAGTGGTAAATCTGTAAGATTTAATAGTCCGGAATTATGTGTTTCATTATACCGTACAGCTGCAAGAATCAAGATAGCTCCAAATAAATTGACAATCAGTGTAATGATCGTGAAGGTTATATTGATGCGGGCGTGTTTCCATTTATTGTAATCCATCCGAAAGAGGGGCAGACCAAATTCTAGAAGAAAGAAAAATAACAATCCTGATACAAGAAAAATGCCACGTGCTTCATCAGAAATGTTGGTAAAATATTCGAGTATTTCTTTCATAGTTTTATTTTAAGTGTATTAACGTGATTTTGACTATAAAAATAAATTATAGCATTAAATATGGTATCCAATTTATCAAATGATTGTTTAATTTTCATGTGTAAAAAATAAGAAAAAACTATTTTATAAACGTTAATCAATTATAAGAATATTTTAAATATGCATAAAACTGAAGAAATCAAATGAAAATTGCGATTATTATTTTATTAATTGGCGCTTTAGGCGCAGGTGTTTGCAATTATTTTTGCAAAAATAATAAAGAAAATAAAATGGAAACACCAATGTTAGAATCTGCAAAAGGAGTCGATTTGTATGGGGATGATGAATATGTATTCCTAGATGTTAGAACCCTAAATGAACACCGCGCAAAAGCGATACCGAATTCTCCTGTTATTCCTGTTCAAGAATTAGAAAGTAGAGTTAATGAATTAAATAAATATAAAGATAAAAAAATAGTCGTTTATTGCCGCAGTGGTAATAGATCCAAAAGAGGAACGGATATATTGATTAATCATGGATTTGATGCAGTAAATCTTGAGGGTGGAATGAATAAGTGGCAAGGGGCGGTTATTTCAAGTGAATAAACGTATTTTATTGTCATGACAGGGGCTAAAACTGGGATTTGCGTATTATACCCTTATTGGTTGCAATAGTGGAACGTGTGCTATTACCAGTTCACCATTAAACAGTACAGCATATGGAGCATTAATCGGTTTAGTATGGGGCTGGCCAAAAAAGGAGGAATCATAATGGATTATGGCTACCAAAGAATTATTGACAAGTCATTTGAAGTCGGAACAGATTTAACCAAACTTTCAAAACTAACGATGAAATAAAATCTCATAAACCTTCGCAAGGATAAAAAGGAGTACTTAAAATAATTATGAATACAATTTCGATCATCTCTTTCATTTTAGCGACAGGTGGCGTTGCATTTTTCACCTACCGCATTGTCCATCGGATGAAAAAGTCTGATAATGCTGCTGAAGAATATTTCATAGGCGGCCGGGCTCTTGGTTGGCCCATTGTTGCCGGATCACTCTTGCTGACCAATCTATCCACGGAACAACTGGTGGGACTAAACGGTGCTGTCTTTGGGGATAAAGCCCTGGTAGGTATTGCCTGGGAAGCACTGGCTGCTTTTGCAATGATCGCCACCGCATTGGTTTTTCTTCCACGGTATTTAGCCAGCGGATTTACCACCACACCTGCGTTTCTTGAAAAACGTTTTGATAAAACCACCCGTTCCATGGTTTCAGGTCTTTTTCTGTTTGGATATGTGACTGTACTGCTTCCCGTCGTTCTTTATACCGGTTCTTTGGCTTTGATCGGTATGTTTGATCTAAACCTGCCCCTTTGGTTTGTGGCGGCGACGATTGGTATCCTGGGAAGCTCCTATGCCATTTTTGGTGGTCTGAAATCGGTTGCTGTAAGTGATACACTAAATGGTGTTGGTTTATTAATTGGCGGACTGGCCATTCCTTTTCTGGCTCTCATCGCTTTGGGAGAAGGATCATTCTTTTCAGGATTGGCAACATTAACAAATGATAATCCTGAATATTTAACAGTCCTGACTCAAACCAATGTAGATAATAAAGTTGTTTCGGTCCCATGGCCTACATTGTTAACAGGAATGATGTTTATTCAGGTGTTTTACTGGTCTACGAATCAGGTGATTGTTCAGCGGGCTATGGCAGCCAAAAGTCTGGCCGAAGGACAAAAGGGTGTACTTTTTGCATCAGCAATGAAATTGGTGGGGCCGTTGATGTTGTGTCTTCCCGGTATTATCGCATTACACATGACCGATCTCACCATCGATAAACAGGATCAGGTCTACGGAGCGATTGTCCGTCATGTATTACCCGATTGGTCATTGGGATTGTTTGCTGCGGTGCTCATGGGTTCCATTCTGAGTTCATTTAATAGTGCTTTGAACAGTGCATCCACCTTGTTTTCTCTTCAGTTTTATAATGGCTACATCAACCGCAGCGCAACGGGAGAGCAGATCGTTAAGGTAGGCAAATATTTCAGCATTGGCTTGGCTGTTACCTCCATTTTTATCGCACCATTATTAGATCAGATGCAGTCCATTTTTGAATATCTGCAAAAAGTGAATGGGTTGTACAGTGTACCGATTATCGGTATTTTCCTTTTAGGGATCACAACTAAACACGTGCCGGCCATAGCAGCAAAAATTGGGATGATAGTTGGCATGGGATCTTATGCATTTTTCACATTTGTGAATATCAAGGACGTTCCAACATTTTTTGCCAATGGTGATGGTGATCTCCATTGGCTCCATGGCTATTTCATTAGTTTCATTTCATCAATCTTTACAATGCTGATTATTGGATATTTCAAACCTAAAACCGCTGATGAAATCGCCAAAAGCGATGAAAGAGTTCCGGCTCCGGTTGATATGACACCTTGGCCCCAGGCAAAAAACGTTTCATTCGCCATCATGGGAATAACGGTCGGTATTTATCTAGTATTAACTGTCATTTCCAGTTAATGCGTTCTACACTTTTTTTTATAATTTTATTTATTACAGGGTTGATCTTTACCCAAACGCCTGGACGAGAATTTTCAGAATATATAAAGATCCAACATGATCTTCGTCACGTGAAATTTAATGACGGGAAACAGCCTTATGGCGGTGGCGTGGAATTTGGGAAAATACAAATTCTGGAGATATGATTTCTAATTCACGCCGTTTTTCTAATCCGATAAACGCATGCTTGAATGTTTTACTCCGGCCAATTCACAATAATACTCCTTGCCAGTTTCCCTGAATCTGTTAGGTCATCGTCGGACCAACCACCGGTTGTACTTGCACCGGGAACTAATATGGACCACTCTTCCTGCTTGTCATTCACGGCCCAGTTGCAGTGGCTCATTTTATTGTCAAAGCACCAGGTCATCCATTCATTGGCTTCCGGATCTACTAGGCTGTAGCCGATTAACCCCCATTCGGTAATCAATAGGGCAATGCCGTTTTCCAGTGCGGCGTTGGCTCTGTCCCGAAGCCACTGGTGGTGGTAAATCGTATAGAAATGGAGTGTATAGGCAATATTAGAAAATTCTGTGATAGGATCAGCCGCAGCGAGATCCACCCGCTGGGACCATTCCGGCGTGCCGACAACAATCAGGTTATCAGGATCAATGGCCCGTATTGCAGAGATAACGGACAGGGCATAGGGTTTAATGGTATTGCTCCAGGAGATATCCAGGGGTTCATTGTAGATTTCGTAGATCACATTATCATACTCACCATAGAGCGTTGCCATCTCCTGGAAAAAGTTTACAGCTTCGCCCGTGTTGTCTTCTGCATGATGGGAATGCCAATCAATTATAACGTAGAGCCCAACATCGATAGCAGCGTTTACAATCGTTTGCACACGCTCCTTATTTGCGGTCTTATTATCCAAGTACCCGCCCGAGTCTTCCACGCCCATGGCGGCACGCACGATGGTTGTATTCCAGTCCTCTTGCAGCCAGGAGACCACTTCGGGCGTATAATAGCGATCCCCGCCCCAATTGTCATTACTCCAGAAAAAACTGTTTCCGGCTAGCGAAACAGCATCACCATTTTTGTTGACAATTCTATTGCCCTCTACATGCAAAAGACCGTGTATATCTACTACTGTGGTATCGGAAATAATTCCATTGGTTTCTTGATCGTTATTTTCATCCTTACAGGAAAAGATAATTGAACTAAGAATAATGAATGTGAATAATTTTAAACTGTCCATGGTCATTACCTGATCAAGGTCATTTTACCTGCAATTTTTTGCTGATCGAATTTAACCTGATAAATGTATATCCCTGAACCGGCAGCAAGACCATAACGATCCTTGCCTTCCCAAGTGACAGATGATTGGTTTTGTTCAATCACGATATTTTGCACTACGTGTCCGCTGTTATCATAGATGGTTAGCTGTCCGTCACTTTCGATATTATCTGAAAAATAAAATGTAGTTTGTGTGTTAAAGGGATTCGGGAAATTCCAAATTGAATAATTTTCGGGTAAGGGATTGGGGTTGGTTCCTTCAATTTTAATAGACTTTAAGTTAAAACCCCCGTTCAAGGCTTGTAATCTAATGACATTCTCACCTCCCGAAAGATAGACTGATGCCGTGTCGGTCCAATCCCAGTTTTGGTAACCACCGGTGTTGGGCACTGGAAAATTGACAGAGCCCGTTTGTCCCTGTACTGAAATCAATATTTTTCCATTGTCATGCTGTGCGGATGTTTTAAAAGAGAATTTATAGGCTCCGGTAAATTCGGCTTGAACTGTATATTTCAGCCATTCTCCAGTATCGATCCAACCAATGTTATATCCGCGGCCAGAAAGGTCACTCGAATATTCAATATCTACGCCATCGTTTCTGTAGGCCCAGCCATTATTCCATGATTCTGAATTTGATCCAAATTTATCCGGGTCTTCGTAGATCTCATCATTATAGGCAACTCCGTTGGTACCAATATCATAGTCAACTGCCTCGATTGTGTTTGGCACTGTTAAATCTGTGAATGGTTTAGAAAATCCATCATAATCTGAATCGGATAAAGCAGCTACTAATCCTTTATTGGTTACGCAATTTTCAAATAAATAAGCATCTGCCAGATCCATCAGGCCCGTCATGGCTTGTTCATAGGACGGAGCTTGGCCGCTGCCATTCCAGTAATTAACAATTGCTTCAAATCCTTGTGGGATCTCCACTCGCATTGCTGATGTAATACTTCCGTTATGTTTGTAATTCCACAGGCTCCAACTAACATCATTATTTTCAAATAATCGTACTTTCTTATGTGCCCAATGATTTGAATTTTCACCGAATTCACCAACCCATAACGGAATATTGTAAGTTTGACTCATAGATGTATATTGACCAAGCCAGGACGTTTGGTGACTGGGTCCAACGTAATGATGGAAGCTGTAAGCCATATTATCATCAAAGGGAGGTGTTAAATTAGTAAAATCATTTCCGTACCAGTTGCCTTCGATAAAAATAATATGATTGGTATCCACATCACGGATAGTATTCGTCATTTGAATATAAAACTGCCTTAACTGTGAAGATATGAAGCCACCGGACAAAACGGGTTCATTTAATAGGTCGTACCCGGCAATCCATTCTTCATCAGCGTAATAATCCGCAATATACCTCCAAACCGCACTGGCCCAATTTCGATAGGATTGCTGAATCCACAAACCGGCGACATTACCATCACTGTCTGAAAAATCATTAGTATTCTGCGCCCCAGGAGCACAATGCATATCCAGGATGAGATATACACCATACGCGGAACACCATTCCAGTAACTGATCTATGAGGTTGAACCCATCCTGTACATATTCACCAGGTGCCGGTGAAAAAAACTTATAATGGAAGGGCACCCGTATTGCGTTAAAACCATTAGCGGCAATAAAAGCAACATCTGCTTCCGTAATATAATTTTCATAATATGCCTGATAGAACGCAGCGGTATTCTCTGTTCCGACAAGATCTATAATTTTACTTTCAATATTGCTGGGCGATCCAAAAAATCCGTGGATATTCCACATATATCCCTCTTGAACAAGCCAGCCACCCAATCCAAACCCACGCAGTAAAACAGGATTCCCATTTTCATCAACTATTGATCTACCATCAGTACGTAGAAAACCTGAGCTATGTATATAACCCGATAAGAATATCAGAGGGAGAATTAATCGCAGTTTGTACAGGAACTGAAACATATCGCTGGTAAAATTGTATCTGTTTTCGTTACAATGATTTGGCGATTGTTATATTCGTCGGAGCTACATTCAAAAGGGACATTCTCCCAACCTGATTCCCAGGAATCAGGAAAGTATCCGTTGCGGTATTTATAGGTATGAACAGATCCCTTTGGCAACGAAAGTGTCACCGACCAGATACCATCGCCATCTATATCTTCCATCGCAATTCCGCCGGGTTGCCCAGCGCCAATGGACCCTCCGGATAGCCGTACTCCTGTACCACTCACCAATTCTTCACTCATATTGACTTGAAATGTGACATCAATATCATTATGCTGATCTGATGCTTCATACACGCGCACGTAATCGATCAACATCTGCATTGGTATAGCACCATTATCTACTCCCTGGGCGCCGCCCCAGTCACCACCCACGGCCACATTCAAAATAATATAGGCATTCTCATCAAACGGCCATTTGCTTGGGTCATCTTCACTATCATTATACACAAAATGATATGGGGTATCATCCACCATGAAATTCAAATAATTAGGTGTCCATTCCAGTGTATAGACGTGAAAAGAATCGGTAACTGTTGGAATGGTTATACTTCCACTTTTCTGTGTACCCAGGTTATGATTGTAATCTGTCGTATGAATGGAAGCATGGATAATTCCTTCATCAAATCCCACGTGTTCCATGATATCGATCTCACCGCAGGCAGGCCAGCCAATAGTTGAGATAGAGCTTCCGAGCATCCATATGGCCGGCCAGGAACCACGACCATCGGGTAACTTGGCTCTGATTTCATATCTGCCATAGGTCCATTCTGACTTTTCGTCAGTGTTCAAGCGGCCGGATGTATAATCAGTTGTATAAGTATTACCTTGATAATCAGTCCCGGTGTAACCGGGTTGATATAATGCCTGGAGGACCAGATTCCCATTTTCGATGAAAATATTATTGGTTTCCGCTGTATAGGCTTGCAGTTCATTGTTCACCCATCCTGGCCGCCAAAGGAGCTTATTCCATTTTTGGTCATCGATGACATCACCGTCAAATTCATCAGACCAAACAAGCTGCCATTCATCTGGAGTGGGTTCCATTGAATCTTCATTGTTATTTGTATTCGTTTCACTGCAACTAACAAAAACGAAAGTGCTGATCAAAAGAGTGTATATATGTTTTAATTGCATTCTTATTTCAAGAGTATAATCTTCTGGGTTTTAAAATGATCTGCACTGGCTAAACGCACCAGATAAACCCCCGTTGGTGCTGCCAACCCTTTGTCAGTTAGACCATTCCAAGTGAACAATGTCTTACCGGCATTAATACTTCCTTTTACCAACGTGTTGATTAATTTACCCTGGGTGTTATAAATAGAAAGATTGATAGACTGTGCATGATTTAGGGATATAGGTATAACAACATCCCGGTTGAATGGATTGGGATAGGCATTATGCATCTGAAACGTTTGGGGCAGTTCTATGTCACTAACCGATAGTGGGTCTCCGTTGTATCCAGTGGCACTTGGAGTCGTTAAGCACAATATCATATATCCAGACATAAACACTACATTATCATGGATGAAATCAGCATTGTTTCCGTCCCATGTGTGAGTCGCTTTCTCCCAAAGATTTGTATCCCAGCTGTCAAAATTATTTTCCCATAACAGAATAAAATCATTATTTGTACCGGCATTTCCAGTTCCATCAACCCAAAGGTAATATTTAACCCAGTCATAAAAAGCATACGTTGGCAGTGTATTTGCAGAAAACGAACCTGCCCATTCTACACTGGTTGACTGCCAAATATTCATCATGATCTTTTGTTCACGATACATTGAATCTGCATAAAAATTGTCCACCCACCTGATTAGTTGGTCATCAACAAAAAAGGCAATGTATTCTGATGTCCATTCAAATGCGTATGTATGGAAATCCTCAATGGGATTAAACGTTAAGTCTGATAAATCCGGTAAACCCCACTGGTCATGAATAATTAAATTTGTGTGTACCTTATCATCATAGCGTCCTAGCCATTCTAAATCGATCTCATTCCAATAAACTGAGCTGGTATGACCTTCAGACCAATAATCATGAAATGTAAAAAAGGAGCTGATGACTCCACTGCCCGGTGCTGACTTCATGCGGACTTCAAATCTTCCATATTGAAAACTTTCGATTGTCCGCAGTTCCCCGCCGCGGTAGGGTTTGGCTAAAAGCATAGCAGTAATGAAACCGAAAATCAGAAATCTCATTATCATTTATTAAAATTCCTTTTTACGGCCATAATCTAATCTATTATCATTTGTGAATATCGGAAAAGGAGGTACAACCTTGGGAAACGGCACTCCATGCTGGATAACAGTCATATCAATACTGGTTAATTCAATTGATTCAAATAAATCCGTGTTGATCTCTATCTGGTCAGAATAGACTGTCTGGAGAGAATCCACCAGCGGGTTCATTCTTATTGCAACACCTTCAGGATCATCATATAAAAAACCCTTTTCTTCAAATATAATGTCCCGGTAATATCGAGCGATGGAGGAATCATGCCACAATTCTCTATTAAGTCTAACGGTAGAAGATTGCTCATATTCTTTTGCATAGCAATGTTTTGTGATTTCAATATTCTGAATCAAATCTGCAATAGCATATTTCAATTGTTCTTGGAATTCATTACGGTTCATTTTCTTTTTTCTAAAAACGAGTGGATGTTTGCTGAGTTCTTGGTGGAAAACCTCGATGGTCCACGGTGTATTATCTACATGGCATAAAATATCAGTTTTTGCGAATGACTCCTGTGGTTTGTGCATAAGACTGTCGTGAATAAAATCTAGCTCCGGGTCAGCCCACAAAGATGTATTTAATTGAGCTTGTTTTACTGAATCGGATTGCAGATAAATATCCATGACCTTTATGGCATAGGCCGGGAAAACGTTTGGATTTAATTCTAAATTTTTACCTTTCATGATATTTTTTACCCATTCCTTGTACGTTGCTTCTGCATGATTTTTCAGCAGTCTTTCACGCACATCATCCATTCTTAGGGATTTTTCTGATTTAGTAACAGCAGGCCTGTCAATCCAACCATTAACCTGAAGCAAGAGGAAGGTCTTATTATCAGTAGCTAATGGACCTATGATAGATCCTTTTTTTGTACCTGAATTAAAAATAGCATTGTGTATTTCAGGATCTTCTCTGTCAAACCAATTTATTTGCTTTTTTGGTGGATTTGATTGATCCCAGATCATTGTATAAGCTGAATCCAAAGGAAGTCCTTTTTCAGCTAAATTTTTGATCTGGGCTGCAGTTTTCAAATCAGGCAAATTTAAAAACGTGACATCTATGGTCCTGCCAGCTAATTTATATGCAGGCGAAACGATGGCTGAATCGAGTTCAACCTGACTGTAAAATTCTTCATAATAATGCAGTTGCCGCATGGCTTGTTCAGTGCGGCCTAGAACGAAAGATTGAAAAAGGGAATTATCTAATAAATCCACTTTGGCTTTTTCGGCTTCCAGGGCAAATAGTTTTTCAGCAATCAGTGAATTCAGTATGATTTTTTTATGAATGTAGTTGGCCTGTCTACAGTACAAAGGCCGAATAGAGTATTCAGCCCGGCGGATAAAATCCTGCATTGTGATGGTTCTATTTCCAACTTTGGCCAGGATATTTAATTCTGAATCTGGTGTCTCCATAGTACAGCTGGTCAAACAGAAAAAAATGACAAAAATACCTATGTGAAATATCCAAAACATGATCAATTTAATAATATAAATGCCATTCAGGTAGATGTGTATTTTATTCGTTTATTTTATTAATAGCAGTTTTCTGCTGACGATATTGCCATATGAAGATAAAGATAAAAAATATATGCCACTTGATATATGGTTTTCTGGCTGCCAGCGAAATTCGTGTTGCCCTATCGTTTGTTGAGCAAACGAATTTTCAAAGACTTGTGCTCCGTTTAATGCAGATATCTTTAATGAAATATAACTGGGATATGCAATTTCGTAATAGATGGTAGTCGATGAATTAAATGGGTTTGGGAAACAGGAGTTAATCTGAATGTTGTTGGGTATATTTGAATCACTATGCAAAGTTGAAAGAGAAAATATTGAATCTTGCTCTACCACAAGACCATTAATGAATGGTCCGGCAGTTACATAACCAAGACCATAAATCCTGCTGGAAAAATAAAAATCAAGCTGCTGATCATGTACAACTACATTATTGATTGTTAAATCATAGGCGTAATGCATTCCCGCTAATGAAAAAACATCTAGATTTTCAAAAATCAGACTGTCTTCCAATACTAGATCATACGTTCTTGAATTAACAGTAGAATAATAATTTTCCGATAGTTTTAATGTAACAGTATATATTCCATTCGGCACTCTTACTTTGTAACCTGCTGTGCGGTTCAGGCAAGTTTGATATAATGAGTCATCTGTAGTATTATCAATTGGATCTGATACACTTACAAAATTTCCATCCGTAAAACCGTATTCAACATCCGGGCCCCATTCCTGATCAGGTAGATAATCAGCATAAGCCGCTCCACCGTTGTTGATCTTGATTGGAAACATTACTGGCACGGGTAAATGTATTTGTACAGACTGGACCATTAATGTATTTGGTGTAGGATTATCATCAGAAATTTGTAAGGCAGCAAGATTTGTGCCCTCGGCAATACTATCATTATCAATATAAATAAAAACGGTACGTTGGTCGGGAGCAAGCCGGACAGAATCAATGCCGACCCCAGTGACACCAAAATGTTCCGGGGTGGCTCCGGCCGGGTTTATTTCTTCACTGAATCTGCCCATTACCATTGATCCAATTTGCCGAGCCCATAACAGGGCCGGTGAAGCTACATCAACATACCCAAGATTATCATCATCGGTTAGACATAAAACAAGCATGCCATTGTCAAATACCGCATTTTCGTCAACCAGTATGGACTGATTGCCACCCCAGGTATGATTATCACTTTTTTCCCAACGTGTTTGATCAAATGCAGAAAAGTCATCTTCCCATTCTAATGTAAAATTGTTATCGGTCCCATGATTACCAGTTCCCAGTGTGTAGGAGCTATACTTTACCCAATCATAATAACTGAATCTTGGTAAAATCCGATCATCAAATGTCCCCACCCAGTCCGCGTAAACAGGCTGCCAAATATTCATCATTATTTTTTGGGCTGAATCCATTTCAGTTATATGGGTACCCGATTGCTGAAAAATTTCTTCTCCATCGATAAACCAGGCCACATATTCCGGTGTCCATTCAAACCCATAATCATGAAATTCCAAGTGGGGATTAAAGGGAATATAATGCTGGCGAATATGGCTGGCTTGACCAGTTGTAATAGTATTTAAATCCACTGTATGATCATAGAGCCCCAATAATTCAATATCAATTTCACCCCAAGGGTCTGCCGGATCATCAAATGTAAAAAAGGATGAAAGCATTCCGTCCCCTTGGGATGGTTTAATACGGGCTTCAAAACGACCGTATAAATAACTGTCCAATGTACGGTATTCAGCGCCACGAGTCTGGGCATATAGAAGGGCCGTGTGGAAAATGAAAAAATACAGTATAAATAAATATAAATAAAATTTGATGCTATTAATCGATTGATTGGGAAATACGCATCTATTTTGGTTTAACGATCTGCGCGGCATCAGATTGAAAGGAAAATTAAAAGTTCAGGCCAATGGTCGTCGCATGTACATTCCCCAATATACCCATTGTCTTATAAGCATAGTCCACGATGATCTTTCTATTATTGAGAAAATTCCACTCCAATCCCAAGCCGCCCGTTAGTCCAAATTGAGGTTCATCCATATACAGTGCTTTCTGGCCGCCCCGAAAAACAATTGCGCCATTCCCGGGAAACTTAAATTTGAAAGCGAAACCAATATTAATAGATTCTGTGTTGTTATTCGGATGAATAGCATCTGCGGCAAGGGTCAGCGTGGCAAAATTTGATACAATTGGTTTAACGGCTACACCAATTCTAAACAGCAGCGGAAGTTCCCATTCTTGTGTCCGAAATTGTCCTGCTACATCTCCATAGTTACCTTCTTCATATTCCGATATATCAATGGGCTGATACAAATCTATGCCATCATATTTCATCCGTGTGCCGAAGTTGGAAATACACATGCCAATCACCATTCCGTCTACTTTTTCACCTGTTACGCTGAAAAAGTGCGTATTGACCAGCACCCCCAGATCAAGGGCAAAGGCATTGGCAGAGGCATGCCAGATGTTGGATTGGACCAATTTTACATTGGCACCAAAGGAAAACCAGGGGACCAGCCGCCGGCCAAAGGAAAATGTTAGCGCTAGTTCATTGGAAGTGAATTTTTCACCCGTACCTTCCTGGTAGGCCAGTGTGGTCACATCCATCTGACCGTAGCCTATTTGCGTTAGGGACAGGGCAAACGTTCCAATCCTGGGTACATTGATAGCGCCCGCTGCAAATATTGTATTAATATTGACAACCCAGGGCTGAATCATAAATTGGATACCAACCCTCTTAAGAGAAGACAACCCGGCTGGATTCCAGTAAATAGCGGACAGATCATTAGCAACCGCGACATAGGCCTCTCCCATTCCCCCAGAAGCACTACCTATACCAATTTCAAGAAAGTTTGCTGCTGTAGTGCCATAACGGTGAATCTCATCAGCAAAAACAACATGAGATAAAAAAGTTAGAATGAAAATAAACTTATATAATTTCATTTGATCACCGCGAATTTGCCAATCTTTGCATCCCCAGATACATTGGATTCGATGTGATAAAGATACATACCTGCTGCTATTTCCAAACCTTCTCTGGTTAACATGTCCCAGTGCACAATCCCATTTTCAGGTTCATTATCTACTTCAAGTTTATCAACCAATACACCACTGACAGTAAAAATATGAATTGTACACTCTGCGGGGATATGGGTAAACATCAGTTTGCGTCGCTGATTTAAGAATGGATTGGATACGGCCCCTTCCATCATATTCGTCATTACATAAGGATTGGGCACGACTTTAATATTATCCATATCACTTTTTAATGTTTTTGCATCCAAGGAGTCAGCCACGGAAACGGAAAAATGGATTGAATCCATGACGAAAAATGGTCTTCTCCAAGACAGTGCGTAAACATCACCTTCGTTGGGATAGGTGCTCTCATCATAACTAAAATCAAGTACAAATGCCGTAGCTCGCCAACGGGTCACAGTGGGAGCGCCTACAAGGATGCGGTCTTCAAATAATTCAAATGTATCATTATCATTCATATCCTGGACAATCATGTCCATTAGTTCAAGATCGCCAAAGGATTCATTTACAACATAGAAATCAAGTGCCGGTGCAACAATCACATCATTCCTGGAAATAGAATTTCCCAATTCATCGCGCACACCTGACTTGTTGGTGATGACTCCGACATACGCAGAATCCTCACCGGTAAAAATGATCTTATAGTCCCAGGGGATGGACGGACCATCATAGATCGAAGGAATGACATTCAAGTACCCGCTGCCCGTGATCCAGCCGGAATTATCGTAATCAAAGGTTGCTGTTTCTACATCTTGTTGTATTGCAAGCTGTATGCCATCAAACACATCCGTTTCCACTTCGTCATATGGATTCAATGTCCAGTAATCCAATGTATCCCTGTAGAACAGGTTATTGCCAACGTAATTTTCGGAATTCTCCTCATAGATAAGTTCAAAATTTTCTGTGGCATCATAGACCGAGAAGCTATTAGTGGTATACAAAATGCCCCGGTCATAATCGCTAATTGTTGAAAGAGTATCTATTCCGAATGTCAACAAATATTTATGATCAGGCTGCAGACTGCCGCTGGCAATTATCTGAGGGTTTATGATACCTGTTCCAAATAGTTGCTCGTTAGTTTCTACTTGAATTTCCGGGGGTACATATCCTGCTGCAGGCTGGTGGGGCACCACGATGGCTACATTTTTCCCAATGGAACGTATCTCTTCCGCTTCATCTATTTCAATGACAACATTGTTTTCAGAAGGAGAGATTCCAGGTCCTATATCTGGAGCACCGTAATCATAGGCCACTATGGCATAATAGTAGGTTCTGCCATTCTGGACAGTATTATCTCGAAAGACATGAGTGATTCCTTCATCATAACCTAAGTTATATCCCATTCCGTTTACGAGACCAAAATCTGTAAACCCTCGGCATTGATGGCTGCGACCATACCGATCAGGATTGTGCGGCTCTCCTAAATAAAATTCTCGATCAAGTAAGTCACACTGGAATATTGGTTTCATGAACATAGGCGTTCCATAGCCATCGGTAATAACTTCGGAATCGGAAAAGTATTTATCCGTAGCCCTATAAACCTTGTAACCCTCAAAATCATTCACATTGCCGATGAAGGGATCACGTGTTTTCGTATCGGCCATATTATCCCAGGTTAAAATTACTTCGCCGTCGCCGGCGGTTGCGGTCAAGGTTGGCATCTTTGGCGGCTGGGCAAAACGATAATCCTTTTCATAAATAACTTGGACAATGCGTTTTAGCTCGAATAACGCTGGGGCACTATGATCAGGAGACTCCAATCCCGTCAGCGGATCGTAGGAATGCAGTTCTGACATGGAAATACGTTCCACCCGTCCTTGATAAAGCGGAAATGGACCAGATGCAAATACCTCCACCAGATTGGAAATATTTCCTTCAAACTCTTCCAAGGAATCACTGCCTATCACTTCCCACATGGCCTGATCATTTTTAAACCACGTGGTTGTATTTGAAGGGGCGTGGCTAGGTATCGGAAACATGCGAAATGAGGTCAAACCAACCATATCCGATTCGGAAACATCCGTGGTATTAAAATTGGGTTCACAGCCCACACCTTCCTGAAAATCGGGCCGATGGTTACACTCGGTTCCATCCAGATCCGGACCATTATAATTTATCTCACCGGGGGCCACACCATCGATGCCAATATCATCACCATAATATTCGGTTTCCTGATATATGCCGTCTCCATTCAAGTCTTCACCGTCTTCCCAATCTTGGTCTTCGTCTGCATCCCAGTGTTCCTTAAGATCTTCAAGATTCAGTCTATAAAATTCAAGAAATGCTTCCAGGTCCGCGATACCAGCTGTTGGTCCAATAATGCCGGTAGGTTCGTTGTCCCTTTTTTCATCGATTAGGCCGTCTCCATCATTGTCTAGGTTATCATAGGCTAGGCCAGGACTTTCCAGATAGGCAAATCCCATCACACCAGTTGGCAACCCGCCAGCGCCTATTCCATTAATATCCCAGGAATAAGCCATATCTACTTCTGTGTTAAAGTATCCTATATCATCATCACCATCTCCACCAATAGAATTATCCAACCAATACCCAAAAGCAACGTCTCTCATGTCATAATCTGAAATATTAGCAATGGAATATTCCCAAAAGATTGCGTCTCTTGCTTGGGGGTTATTCCATTGAAATCCCCGAACAGCAACACGCAAGCCAAGCCCGCCCCAAGGCACACCAGGCTGAATTGTAACATCAGGTTTCAGGTCACCCACGTAGTGACCGGGCCTGGGAAAATATTTTACATTATCCTCAGGGCCCAGGTGCTCTTGGTCTTGAGCATCATTGACAACAAAATAGGTCTCCTGGTCCGCATAGATCACACCTCTTCCGAAGCGTCCGTTCCATTCTCCGGACCATTTGGTCTCATAACCCGTGGAAGGCCAGCCAGCACTTGGCCAGGATCCGGGTAGGTTTGACTGTGCAACATATTCTCCGGTTTCATTGAAATAATTAAATACAGGATAAAAACCCCACTCGACAGTTCCGGTAGGATCCACATCCATTTCTTCCCGATAACTGGTCTGCAGGTAATAAAGTGTGTGATGATCTTTTGTATAAATATCTGCTGGTTCAGTCAGAGCTATCGTATCCACAGTTGCAGCATCACCATCATCTTCTATGTAAACTTTTGCCCCAACAAGCAAACCGATCCCATCCGTCATCTTTAAGCCGTTAGGATTATTAGGCCATTTGGAAACATTAACCCTGGGCCAGTCCGACAGCTCCGTTGTATTACGAAAATATATAAAAACCCGGTTTCCGGTCATGTAGCCTTCGCGTTCAGCAGCAATATCTCCCGCTGGATCTTCAGGACCTTCGTACTCCTTACCTTGACCCATGATTTGGCCAAGGGCAGTGAGGAAAATCATAACGATTGTTGTTAGACAGCGCATTGCAGTTAATAATTTATTCCTATTGCCAGTTTTACCATTCGAGGTTCGGAATACATAGAAGGATTTTCGATACGGTCTTCATAATCATTAAAATCACTACGGTGACTTGCATAGTCGGTATACTGTATTACAGCTGTGTATGCTCTTCCTGTCTGGTTATTAACCCAATTCTCATTCAGGCGATCCAGAAGATTGTATATAGTCAGGTCAATTTTACCGTTGTATCGTCCAGCTATTTTGAAATTGTAATAAAATGTAACATCAACAGTAGAAGTTGCCGGTTTATAGTCATTATTAGGATACAAATTAATCCGAGAGAGCACACTCTCGATCTGTGGTGTGAACGTGTAAGGCGAACCTGAATTATAATATGCAGTAATCGTCCCACCAAAATTTTTCACAGAAAACATCACTGTACCATTGAGCGTATGCCGCTGATCCCAGCTCATGGGAATAAAGCGGTTCACCGGGTCCATGCTGTTACCGGCGCGAGAAAACGTTTGTGTTGGATTATCTGCGTTGCCCCGTGTGTACTGCAGCGTATAATTAACCATACCTTTAACAGGCCCGTAACTCATATCAAGTTTTACTTCCAGCCCACGGGCATTGCCGTAATCCTTGTTGCTGTACAGACCATATTCAATTTGATTATAAGTGGAGATAATTTTGGTACTGAGCAGATTATAAATATCTCTGTAAAAGATAGTCACCTCCAGGCTCATACCGCGGGTCAGTTCCTGCCATAATCCAAGTTCGTAAGTGATTGTTTTTTCTGGTTTAAGAAGAACATTGCCCATAGTGGTTCCATAATCATTCGGGCCGACCAAAAAGCTGTGATTCTGATACATGGCGTAGAGGGGCGGCATCTGGAAAAAGTGGCCGTAACTAAAGTGCAGAACAGCTTGGTTGCCCAACTGATAGGCGAAACCAATCCGAGGACTAACTTGGTCAATAACCGGTGCCTGAGGGTAGGTTGATGTCATTGTATCGCCCAAGACCAGCTGGTTAGCAGGGTTCCTGCGATCCGATGGGTAATTACTGGCCGGGTCAAACACATCATACCTTAAACCAATATTTATCACCATATCATCAAATTCCATTTTATCCTGGAGGTAAGCAGCGGCCTCCCTAGGCTTAACCTTGTAAATATCAGCGTAAACGGTGGTATCGCCAAATATTTCAGGCTCATAAAGATAATCCTGGTTTTCTTCACTATCGTACTTGTTTCGTATTGTATGCCACTGGTAATCTACATCATGGGCAATATCAAGCAGACCCAGCTTGATGCTATGGCGATGATTGATCTGCCAAGTCAGGTCAAACTTGACAGTTTTATCAATCATGGTTAGCATGCTGTGATCTTTCTGTTGACCACCAGTGAAAAACCCCGGTCCAAAGTTTTCCAAATATCTACCGTGCACATAATTTGTATCAAGCGGATCTTTATATAGATAAGAACCACTGTAATTATCCATATAAGACATTTTGAGCTCATAAAATAATTTCGGGGTGAGCATATGATTCAGCTGGAGGGCGTTGTAAGATGTTTCTTTATAACTGCCGGCCCGCCCGTCCGGATTGTATTTAAATGCATGGTCATACCCAAACCAAACATCTTTGCTAGTGGAGTTTAATATGGAAAAGCGGATACCTTTAATCAGGTTAAATCTAAGCTTGAGTAACAGTGATTGATTATTACTAGTGTTCATGGGCACATAAGTATTATCACCAGTTTTTTCGGAATACCAAAGGGCAGGAGTATCCGCATAAAAATTACTGTAATCATCCACCTGGAAGATGCGGTAGCCGTTCAGGTGACCACGATTGTCCTGCATGCGCACATTGGTAAAAAAGGTGATCTTTTCTCCCAACAGGGGACCGCCCAAGCTGAACTTCAGATCCTGGCTGCGGTTTAGGTCCGGTGCCAGCCCAATAAAAATGTCCGTGTTGTCGGAAGTGTAAAAGGAAAGTGCTGCAGATGTAGATCCTTCGAATTTTGGTCCACCATCCCGGGTAACTATATTAACAACCCCACTCATAGCCCGTCCATATTCAGCATTGAAAGTACCGGTGATTATTTCCAGGTCCTGCACGGCTTCTGGTTGTATTTCCACTGCTGCACTGGATCCACCAAAAGTTTCATCAACCTGGACACCATCGATCAAATAGGTCACCTCTGTCAACCGGCCCCCGCGAAAGTGTCCATTGACAACACCAGCCTGCATGTTTATAACGGAGCCCACATTTTCAACCGGCAGTGCTCTAATTTCATCTCCCGAGATATTTTTTATCGTACCAGTCTGATCTTTCTTTTGCGCTAGTCTTGCCACTTCAACGGTAACCACCTCGCCTTCAATAACGGTCTGCTCCATCTCAACAGCCAGAGTAACCGTGCGGTTAATGGAGATTCGCACATCATTTATTTTTACCGTTTTGTAACCAATCATCATTACGGATACGGAATACATATCTGGAGGTACATTGATAATATTGAATCTTCCGTCATTAGATGAAGCTGTACCGTATGGCGTATCATCGATAATAATATTCACTCCAGGAAGATGATCACCTGTAGACTGGTCAGTCACGATACCTGTCAGTTTGCCCGTTGTTTGACCGAATGCCAGTGAAGATACTACAACTGCCAGGCTCAATGTGATCGTTATTATGTGGTGGTTCATTGGTATAAAATTTATAGCTAGCTAATAATAAGGGGGGAACAGAAACGTTCCCCCCTTATTACAAGGAGTTGTTACTTAAGCAGAATCATTTTCCGTGTTTTTATGAATGAACCGGCTTCCAGTTTGTAGAAATAGACACCGGATGAAAGATTCTTTGGATTCCAAAGTATCTTATGATGTCCAATAGGAAGCGTTTCATTCACTAATACATCAACCTGCCTTCCAAGCACATTGTATATCCGCAGTTTCACATCCGCTTGTTCCGGAATAGTAAACTGGATATTTGTTATTGGGTTGAACGGGTTGGGATAATTTTGATGCAAAGCATATGTAAAAGGTATGATTTCGTCACCAACGCCAACCTCGCCTTCACCAATCCAAGTGCTTGACCATACTGACGGTGTTTGCCAAGCGTTATCATTGTTGGTTGGTGAACCAACTAAGTTTCCTTCCCATCCTGCACCATCGTTATCATGCAGTGTAGGTTCTATTGGAATTCTCATTCCATCCACCGCATTGAATCTTATGTCGTCACCAAAAGCGATATCATCCAGTGCCAGTTTTGCTTCTAACACCCAATCCGGATTAAATCCTTCGTGATAATAGTTTTCGGTACCATTCACAGCGAGAGTATCCTGGCCATTGAAATCATTCACCACATGGGTTTCCAGAAAGAAGAATTTGTAATCAGGTTCATCACCTCGCATCATACCGATATGTTTCGTTCCCGGTTGTTCATATAATCCGATGAACAACTCTAACACATCATTTTCCCACCAGCCGCCTGTACCATCACCAGCCTGATATCCATCATAGACGTCATCCGTTACTTCTGCGGCGACGTACAGGTAATCATCATCTACTGCCAGAAAGATAGTGCCAAACAGATCATTATCATCCGTTACTGCACCGATGATGTGGGGTGTTCCCCAAGAGTTATCCGTTGTACCAAGTTCAAATGGTACAATCCCGCTGTCATACCATTCGGATAAATCACCATCAGCTGCGAATGCTGCGGGTGGAGTCAACGAAATCGTAGGAATTCCTTTTGCTGCGTTGGTAATTGCAGAGGCAGATAAACCTGGCTCGCCAACATTTAGAGAGGCATCACTACAAACAACAGCATAATACCAATTCTGTTGTTCATCTTCCAGCGGAGAATAGAGATAATGCACAGCTGCTTGCGATCCTTCCAGCACACTAGCAGCAATGGCATCAACGCCTGCTGCGGTAACGTCTGTAATTTCAGAGCGGCTGCCATACACATGGTATGTTTCGCCTTCTTCTCCATCATTATCTGACCACGTCACCAGATTATAGTAGGAATACGGTGTAGCTGCCACATTTTCTACTGCGGCCGGAGGCACTACGTCAAGTATACCAACATTCATGAGGAACATGTCGTCAAAGGCAAAATCACACGACACACCATCCCAGCGGGAGGCCACTACCACTGCGGTGATCATTACTGTGCCTTCTGGCGCTACATATTCAATAGAGTGATTTTCCCAATCATTAGTCATAGCCAAAGCAACATCATTTGTTGACCCAATCACGTTTCCATCTGCATCTTTTGCGTCAAGTTTAAACGCAGCTCCGCTTCCGTCACCACCTAAATCCTTACCATAGCCACTAAAGCTAAAGGTCTCTCCGTATTGCGCAGGGATATTGTCTTCAGTATAGTAGACTGCCCAGTTATCAGTGGTACCTATGCTAAGATAATTATCTCCATTATAAGCCACGGATGCGTCTGTGACTACTTCTGCATGTCCGCCGCCAATTGCGGCGCCCCAGCCAAAATCATCATCCTGGCCATCAGCCAATTCAAAGCCTGGGTTACCCAAAACATTCTTTGAACCTG